>Ga0123355_10004091_pt1 | contig 21141 bp, 25 predicted proteins | sample TergutEmb28metaG_3_FD_89872 | JGI IMG/M metagenome (GOLD analysis project Ga0123355, IMG submission 89872) | Embiratermes neotenicus P1 segment gut microbial communities from Petit-Saut dam, French Guiana - Emb289 P1 | ecosystem: Host-associated > Arthropoda: Insects > Digestive system > Gut ...
ACACAGGTGGCCTGCTGCTTCTCGGTTCTGGCGACAGTTCTCACAGTATCGTTTATTACATTCGTGATTTTCCCTCGTCACGAATACTCCACACGTGCCGCAACAACGCTTACGCTCGCAAACGCTTCTTTTCTTCGCCGTACTACGTCTCTTGTGATTATTGAAACATCACCGACTTCTAAAGTGTCTATTGCATTCTTCGCAGGGGATTCGGATTCCCCCGAAAGCGCAAGGAGTTCTCGTCGCACAGTTACTACACGTCTGATCGCATTCGTGCGTCACGTCACTCCTGCAACTTTGTTGCACGCCTTACATACGTACTTCTTCGCCATTGAACCTGTAAGGTTGGTAATCACATGATAGTGCCTTTCAACACCGTCGTAAATTAGGTTCACACGTTTGACGGACTCGACTCGACCTTCGAACATTATGTTGTCGCAACGTAAATCTTCATACACCACAATCTTGTATTCACGAAAATGTTCCTGGAATCTAGCTAGATCTGGGATTCCCCCACCGCTAGCTAGATCTATACCTGTCGTCTCGAGTAAGTCTCGGACTACAGGGCGTATCTTCTAACCTCTACGGTAAGAATCATACTTTGAATCCTGCCGTACTCTCGCGATCGCTATTATTAACGCGTGGGCAAGGCAGTTGACTTCGGCCTTGACTTCTATGATACTCGTTTTCAGATGGGCCATAACAGAGAGCGGCCTGCCCCTACTCTAGATCGCGTGCTTGCCATAACCGAAGGGCATCTTGACAGAATGCACTGTTACGACATGCGTGTCCAAGGCGTTAAATCTAGAATTGGACTGCGACACTTTTTCAAAGACACTCCAAATCACCTCTCCCGATAACTGATCTTTCTTCCTAAAACTGATTCCTATGGGCTTATCATTCTGATTAACTTGATTCTGAATTGTTATCCCCACCATATCGCTATTACTCACATCTTGCAATGCGTACTCAAACAGATCGTTTACACTGGCTAGGAAATATCCTACAGGATCACTATTTTCCGAGGGGGGTAATAATCGCACTGTTAGCTGTGTTCCTACGGCATTGTACTGCCTATACTGTCTCCTGACCGTGTCATCTATCTCAAATATGCGTGCCATTTTCTCTCTAAAATGAATAAACGTAACGTATGTAGGTTCGACACACACACAGTACTATAAGTTATTGAAAATGTCAGATTAATACTTACAGTTCAAACTATGGAATCTCACTGTTATTGTAACGTACGCGCTGCCTCCTATTTATTGCCAGGAGCTGAAGTAATTTTCTTGTTTCTTTCAACCGCTGCTGCTTTGTTTCACGCACGCTCGGAATACGACATGAGCCTTGTAAGGGATTTTGTGAAACGTTTCGAAGAAGCCACTGCATACTGTTCCAAAGCACGTGTCGGAATGCGCTTACGACAGATGTGTTGCAGTTCAGCAGTCCGATGCGTCAGCTCTGTGCATGCGCTGCGAACAGGGGTGCCCAACGCAGAGGCTAACAACTTTTTTAAAGGCCCCCCACCACCATAACTCGTGTCCCGGCTAAGAACTTTTCAGCACCACCCAAATCATGGCGACGATCGGTCGCGGGAGGCTTTGTAACACTTCAGAATTACTCCCACCTCCCTATCTCGTTTCCTTCACCTTCAGGCTAACAACGTTCCAGCACACACACACCCCGACGACTTTCAGCGATGAACAGTCGGAAGGACACGGACTTACTGCCACCTCCGTCCCTCCTTTCCTTCAGGCTACAGCACTCTGACGGAGCTTGACACTACTAGACGGCATCCAGGGATTGGCACTAATAAGCTAACTACTTTTCACTTAGGCGCCGAGTTTAGCACACATCTATGTAACGGGTAACATCACATACAACTTTGGGCGAACACAGTGCATTCTTCCCGACGGGTCAGAACCTGCAAGCTGACTAAGTATGTCTTAATCACAGACCTGCAAACGGTATGAGTCATGAATGCATTCACGTCTCCCCACACAAACAACATGATTACATCATCTGTCTGACACGCGGCGGGAAACACGGTAAGATGTTATATACTTCACTCACATACCTCACTTACGGCCTAATAAGCCTATTCTTGAATACAGTAACTTACCGATTCTTTTTTCTTGCCCTAACCTAGCTTTATACCAATCCTCAGGGCGGCAATACGTCATGGGGAACCCTACCTACACATACATAACCCTCACCTCAACAAACGATACGTATATTTCAAGGTCCTACACTATACCCATACCCAAACACACGGAGGCACCTAACGCTGTAGGGAGGCCCGGAGGCTCCGGCAAACCATATACCAACCCTCACGCTGGCACCGAGCGCATTACAACTTTTTTTAATAATATACTACACCCTGACAATATGCCTACTTCCACTAGGTGAAAGCCAAAACACTACCCATTTTAATATTATATACCAATTCTCACGGCGACATCAGAGAGCGTAGGGAGCGCCTGGAGTTAACGACATCTGGCGACAACGACCGCATAGGGCTTAGGGAGGGCATGGAGCACAACATTGCCAACCTCGGAAGATAAAAATACTCCGAAACACACATCAACAACTTTTAATAATATCATACATATATACAGGCGTGCAAAAAACATCGGACCATTTTTTAATGATACTATACATATACAGGTGTACTAAAATACTCCAACCTGACAAAATACCTACTTCTCATAGTCGAAACACCTACCACTTACTTCATTTAATAATATATTTCACCCTGACAAAATACCTACTTCACATAGTCGAAAGCCATACCGCCATCTTAAAAACGGCCGCCATCTTGAATCGATCCTTTTTAATAATACCCCCAACCTCACCCATTACTACTAAGGTTTATTTCCGCAGTTACAAACGCCATCCATCTGTCCCTATCCTGAAGCACATTTATCCAGTAAATTCCCAGTCCCACTTCCTACAGATCTATCTTAAACTTATCCTCTCTTCTGCGTTTGCTTATTCCAAATGGTCTCTTCCTTCAGGACTCCACACCAAAATCCCCTGCACAATTCTCACATCCCCTTCGTTCTACATACCCGCCCATTACATTCTTCTCCGTTTGATCACCCGAAATAATTGGATGAACAGTATAGATCAATAAGTAGTACAGATCCATAAGCAGTACAGATCAATAAGCAGTATATATCAATGTGCTATACAGATCAATAAGCAATACAGATCAATGAGCAGTACAGATCAATAAGCTCCTCATTATATAGTTTTCTCCGCTTCAGTCTCACCTCGTCCATCTTAGGCCCAAATATTCTCCTCAACACCCTATTCTTATTCACCCTCAGCCTGTGTTCCTCCCTTATTGTGAGCGACCAAGTTTCACACCCATATAAAACAACAGGCAAATTTGTATTTCAGTATATCTTAATCTTTAAATTTTTGGTTAGCAAAATGGAGGACAAAATATTCTGCACCGAATTATAGCAAGCATTCCGTGACTTCAATCTGCTCTTAATTTCTTCCTGACTACAATTATGATTTGTTGAAGTTGTTCCCAAATATTTGAACTCTTCCACACTTTCAAAAAAACTCTTATCAGTCTTTATATTGTGACTTTGTCCTGCATTCTGATCTCAAGACTTGACCAGGTACTGAACTTAGTTTTATCATCATTTACTTCCAGTCCAATTTCCGTACTATCATCGACAACTGCTGGTGTGTTCTTTAGAGAATTTACGATTTTGCCCAATATACTGACATCAGCATAAATTAGATCCTGAGGTGTACAATTTCTTTCAATGCCATCCTGGTTTGCCTGAAACTTCGTAATTGCTTATAGTAAAGAAAAGTTCAAAAACAGTGTAACTAAAGAAGCTTCTTGCTTCAAAATATTCTCAATATGCATCATGTCACACAAATGCTTTTATACCCGGACTGTGCTGTACGTCTCATTCAGACACATTTCCATTAATATTACCAATTTCACGGGGATAAAATATTGAATATTATGCAAGACTTAATTTTTTTGTAACATTTCTGCTTAATTATGTGTAATTATTTTGCAAATTTTTAGAAAATAAAATTAGATATATAAATATACCGTCGAAAATTGTACTTTCAAGTCAATGTCAGAAACAGAGCAGTTGTGTGCTATCGAGTGTAGGTTTGTGCCTTAGTACTGAAAGTGCTTTCTAAGCAGTCAGGAGCTTATTTTGAGTCATCTCTGAATTAATTCTCAATTGCAGACGAGGAAGATTGCTTACAATACTTTATACACCTTTACAGTAACAGTTAGTGCTCTATAGAATTTATTTCAACGTAAGCAACATGATTACATCTGCACTCTGCATTTTATTCTGTCACATTTGAACATTCACACGTTGTTACTGAGTTCAATAATGCTATCATTAATTTCAGATTAAGAATTACTAAGTCCATGGAGCATAAACATTCTTGAGAAGCTAACGAGTCTTCAGCTTGTCAAGAAATTCCCCTCTTTCTACATAAACTGAAGTTTTAACTCCACGTATACAACTGCCGTCCCCCGTCCTTATCATGATCCAGATTAATGCAGTGCATTCCCCAACTCACTTCCTGATGATCCATTTTAATATTAATCTTTCTTTCTGCGCCTGGTTCCTGCAAGTGGTTTCTTTCCCTCAGAATTCCACACCAATACCCTGTACACATTTATCAGCACCCTTTCTTTCTACGTACCCCCCTCCTCTCATTTATCTTGATTTGATAACCAGAAAAATATTTGGTGAGGAATACAGGCCATTAAGCAGTACAGATCATTAAGAAGTACAGACCATTAAGCAGTACAGGTCATAAAGCAGTACAGATCATTAAGCAGTACACATCATTAAGCAGTACAGGCCATTAAGCTTCCATTACACATTTTTCTCCATTCCATCTTACCTCGCCCACGTAGATCGAAATATTCCCGTCAGCACTCCGCTGTATTCCGGTACAGAAATTATCGTGGATGTTTCTCTCCGAAGTGGGCGAAATTCGAACTTCGGTCATAGCGCGGAAGTGAAGGTTCCTTGCTCTAGTAATAAGAGACTGAGGTGAAAAATTGGGAGGTTTATTGTGTACTGCAACAGTGCGAGAAATGGAGGAAAGTAATGTGCCGCTAGCGCGTTCTTAGCGGACTGCGTTGCTGGACGTCAGGTGAAGAAGTGCCCTTCGTCCCTCGTGGTTATGTAAAGGCGTCCAGAAATTATGGAAAGATTTTTGGGTAATTACAGTTCAGAGTTCTGAGATAACGAACATTGTGTTGCGTGATCGTGCCTCAGCTCAGTACAGTCACATTCTGTGGCGTGATCATGCATACGCCCAGTACAGTAACATTGCGTGGCGTGATCATGCCTCAGAACAGTAAAGTAACATTGTGAGGAATGACAATACTTCAACACAGTACCGCCACAGGGTGTGGCGTGACCGTGCCTCAGCACAGTAATGTCACATTGTGTGGCGTGATAATGCCACAGGACAGTAAAGTAACATTATGTGGCATGACCATGATTCAACACAGTACCGTTACAGGGTGTGGAGTGATCGTGACTCAGCACAGTAACGTCATATTGTGTGGCGTGAAAATGCCTCAGCACAGTAAAGTCACATTGTGTGGCATGACCATGATTCAACACAGTACCGTCACAGGGTGTGGAGTGATCGTGCCTCAGCACAGTAACGTCAAATTGTGTGGCGTTATAATGCCTCGGCACAGTAAAGACACATTGTGTGGCATGACCATGATTCAACACAGTACCGTCACAGCGTGTGGGGTGATCGTGCCTCAGCACAGTAACGTCACATTGTGTGGCGTGATAATGCCTCAGCACAGTAAAGTCACATTGTGTGGCATTACCATGATCGAACACAGTACTGTCACAGGGTGTGGAGTGATCGTTCCTCAGCAAAATAACGTCACATTGTGTGGCGTGCTCATGCCTCAGCACAGTAAAGTCACATTGTGTGGCATGACCATGCTTCAACACAGTACCGTCACAGGGTGTGGCGTGATCGTGCCTCAGCACAGTAAAGTCACATTGTGTGGCGTGATCATGCCTCAGAACAGTACAGTCACACTGTGTGGCATGACCATGCTTCAACACAGTACCGTCACAGGGTGAGGCGTGATCGTGCCTCAGCACAGAAGCGTCGTATTGTGTGGCGTGATCACGCCTCAGCAGAGTAAAGTCACATTGCGTAGCATGAACATGCTTCAACACAGTACTGTCAAAGGGTGTGGCGTGATCGTGGCTCAGCACAGTAACGTCACATTGTGTGGCGTGATAATACCTAAGCACAGTAAAGTCACATTGTGTGGCATGACCATGCTTCAACACAGTACCGTCACGGGGTGTGGCGTGATCATGCCTCAGCACAGTAACGTCTCATTAAGTAGTGTGATCACCTTTGGGTACAGTAAAATTACAGATTGCGGTGTAATCATGCCTCAGCAAAGTACCGTCACATAGTGATGCTTGATCATGCCTCAGCAGAGTACAGTCACATTGTGTGGCATGATCACGCTTCAACACAGTACCGTCACAGTTTGTGGCGTGAACATGACTCAGCACAGTACTGTCACATTGTGTCGTGAGATCATGACTCAGCACAGTAAAGTCACATTGTGTGGCATGAACATGCTTCAACATAGTACCGTCAAGGGGTGTGGCGTGATCGTGTCTCAGCACAGTACTGTCACATTATGCGGCGTGATCATGCCTCAGCACAGTAAAGTAACGTAGGGTTGCATGACCATGCTTCAACACAGAACCGTCACAGGGTGTGGCGAGAGCATGCCTCAGCACAAACAACTCAAATTGTGCGGCGTGATAATGCCTCAGGACAGTAAAGTCATATTTTGTGGCATGATCATGCTTCAAAACAGTACCGTCACCGGGTGTGGCGTGATCGTTCCTCAGCAAAATAACGTCACATTGAGTGGCGTGATCATGTCTCAACACATTAAAGACACATTGTGTGGCATGATAATGCTTCAAAAAAGTACCGTCACAGGGTGTGGCGTGATCATGCCTCAGCACAATAATGTCACATTGTGTGGCGCGATCATACCTCAACACAGTAAAGACACATTGTGTGGCATGACCATGCTTCAACACAGTACCGTCACAGGGTGTGGCGTGATCGTGCCACAGCACAGTAAAGTCACATTGTGTGGCGTGATAATGCCTCAGCACAGTAAAGTCACATTGTATGGCATGACCATGCTTTAACACAGTACCATCACAGAGTGTGGCGTGATCGTGCCACAGAAAAGTAAAGTCACATTGTGTGGCGTGATAATGCCTCAGCACAGTAAAGTCACATTGTGTGGCATGACCATGCTTCAACACAGTACCTTCACAGGGTGTGGCGTGAAAATACCTCAGCACAGTACTGTCACATTGCACGGCGTGATCATGCCTCAGCACAGTACCGTCACAGGTTGTGGCGTGATCATGCCTCAGCACAGTACCGTCATAGGTTGTGGCGTGATCATGCCTCAGCACAGTACCGTCACAGGGAGGGGCGTGATCGTGCCTCATCACAGTAACGTCACATTGTGTGGCGTGATAATGCCTCAGCACAGTAAAGTCACATTGTGTGGCATGACCATGCTTCAACACAGTACCGTCACAGGGTGTGGCGTGATCGTGCTTTAGCAAAGTAACGTCACACGGTGTGGCGTGGTAATGACACAGCACAGTAAAGTCACATTGTGTGGCATGACCATGTTTCAACACAGTACCGACATATTGTGCGGCGTGATCATGCCTCAGCACAGTACCGTCACAGGTTGTGGCGTGATCATGCCTCAGCACAGTAAAGTTACATTGTGTGCCATGACCATGCTTCAACACAGTAACGTCACTGGGTGTGCCGTGATCATGCCTCAGGACAGTACTGTCACATTTTGTGGCGTGATCATGCCTCAGCACAGTACAGACACTGGTTACGGTGTGATCATGCCTCAGCACAATACCGTCACATAGTGAGGCGTGAACATGCCTCAGCACCGTACCGTCACAGGGTGTGGCGTGATCATGCCTCAGCACAATACCGTCACAGTGTGTGGCGTGTTCATGCGTCAGCACAGCACCGTCCCAGGGTGTGGTGTGATCATGCCTCGGCACAGAACCGTCACTGTGTGTGGCCTGACCATGCGTCAGCACAGTTCCGTCCCAGGGTGTGGTGTGATCATGCCTCAGCACAGTACCGTCACATGTTGTGGCCTTATCATGCCTCAGCACAGTACCGTCTCATTGTGTGGTGTGAACATGCCTCAGCACAGTACCGTCACATGGTGCGGCGTGGTCATTCCCATTGCACAGTACCGTCCCTGGGTGTGGCGTGAACATGCCTCAGCAAAGTAACGTCATAGGGTGCGGTGTGATCATGCATCAGCACAGGAATGTCATATTGAGTGACGTGATCATACCTTAGCACAGTACCGTCTCAGGGTGTGGCGTGATCATACCTCAGCACAGTACCGTCACCATGAGTGGTGTGATCATGCCTCAGCACAGTACGGTCACATTGGGTGGTGTGATCATGCCTCAGCACAATACCGTCACAGGGTGTGGTGTGATAATGCCTCAGCAGGTTACAGTCAAAGGGATCTGTATGAACATTCTTCAGCACACTACCGCCACAGGGTTCGGTGTGATCATGCCTCAGCTCAGTACTGTCACAGGGAATGCCGTGATCATGTCTCAGAACAGTACCGTCACAGGGTGTGGCGTGATCATGCCTCAGCACAGTAACGTCACTTTGTGTGGTGTGATCATCTCACAGCACAGTACCGTGACATGGTGCGGCGTGATCATGCACCAGTACTGTAAAGTCACAGGTTGCAGTGTGAACATGCCTCAGCACAGTAACGTCACATTGTGTGGCATGATCATGTCTCAGCACAGTACCGTCACAGGGTGTGGCCTGATCATTCCCCAGTACAGTAAAATCACAGTTTGCGGTGTAATCATTCCTCAGCACTGTAACGTCTCATTGTGTGGCGTGAACATCTCACAGCACAGTACCGTGAAATGGTGCGGCGTGATCATGCCCCAGTGCTGTAAAGTCACAGGTTGCAGTGTGAACATGCCTCAGCACAGTAACGTCACATTCTGTGGCGTGATCATGTCTCAGCACAGTACCGTCACAGGATGTGGCGTGATCATGCCCCAGTACAGAAAAGTCACAGGTTGCGGTGTGATCATGCCTCAGCACAGTAAAGTCACATTGTGTGGGATGATCATGCCTCAACACAGTACCGTCACAGGGTGTGGCGTGATCATGCCTCATCACAGTACTGTCACATTGCGTGGCGTGATCATGCCTCAGCACATTACCGTCATATTGTGTGGTGTGAACCGGCGTCAACACAGTACCGACACATTGTGTGGCGTGATCATGCCTCAGCAAAGTACCGTCACCTTGTGCGACGTTACCATGCCTCAGCACAGTACCGTCAAATTGTGTGGTGTGATCATACCTCTGCAGCCAAGGTCACATTGTGCAAAGTTATCATGACACAGCGAAGGACTGTCACATTGTGCGGTGTGAACATGCCTCACCACAGTTTCGTCACTTTGTGTGGCGTCATCATTCCTCATCACATTACCGTCACAGGTGTTGGTGTGATCATGCCTCAGCATAGTATAGTCACATTGTTTGGTGTGATCATGCCTCAGCACAATATCGTCATAGGTTTCGGTGTTATCATTCCTCAGCACAGTACCGCCACAGGGTTCGGTGTAATCATGTCACAGGCCAGTACTGTTAAAGGTTGTGGCGTGATCATGCCTCAGAACAATACCGTCACAGTGTGTGTCGTGATTACGCCTCAGCACAGTGACGTCTCCTTATGTGGTGTGATCAAGCATCACCATAGTACCGTCACATTGTGTGGCGTGATCATGCCTCACCACAGTACCGTCACTTGGTGCGGTTTGATCATGCCTCAGCACAGTACCGTCATATGGTGTGGCGTGATCATGCCTCAGCACAGTACCGTCACAGGTTGTGGTGTGATCAAGCCTCAGAACAGTACCGTCTCATTGTGTGGTGTGATTAAGCCTCAGCGTATTACCGTCATCTTGTGTGGCGTAATCATGCCTCAGAACGGTACCGCCACATGGTTCGATTTTAACATGACTCTGCACAGTAACGCCACAGGTTGCGGTGTGATCATGCCACAGCAAAGTACGGATATATTGTGTGGTGTGATTAGGGTTCAGAACAGAACCGTCTCATTGGGTGGTGTGATCATGCCTAGCACAATAACGTCACATTCGATGGCGTGATCATGACCCAGCACAGTACTGTCACAGGCTGCGGTGTGATAATGCCTCAGCACAGTACCGTCACATTGTGTGGCGTGATCATGCCTCAGCACAGTACCGTCTCATTGTGTGGCGTGATCATGCCTCCGCACAGTACCGTCAAAGCGTGCGGCGTGATCATTACCAGCACAGTACCGTCACATTTTGCGGTGTGCTCATGCCTCTGCACAGTACCGTGACCTTCTGTGTCGTGATCATGTCTCAGCAGAGTAGCGTCACAGGGTGCAGCGTGATCATGCCTCAGCACAGTACCGTTCTTATGTGTGGTGTAATCGGGCTTCATCACAGTACCGACTCTTTTTTTGGCGTGACCCTGCCTCATCACAATACTGTCACATTGTGTGGCATGGTCGTGCCTCAGCACAGTACCGTTATATTTTTTGGCGTGACCATTCCTCAGCAAAATACCGTAAACTTGTGCGACGTTTTCATGCTTCAGCACAGTACCGCCACATTGTGTGGTGTGATCATACCTCAGCACAGTACCGCCACATGGTGCGTTGTGATCGTGACTCAGCAAAGTACCGTCACAATTTGTCGTGTTATCATGCCTCAGCACTGTACCGTCACTGGGTGTGGTGTGATCATGCGTCAGCACAGTACAGTCACATTGTGTTGCGTGATCATGCCTTAGTCCAGTACTGTCACAAGGTGTGTCATGATGACGCCTCAGAACAGTACCGTCACAGGGTTTGGCGTGAACATGCCTCAGCATAGTACCGTCTCATTGTGTGGTGTGATCAAGCCTCAGCACAGTACTTTCACATTGTGTGGCGTGATCAAGCCTCAGCACAGTACCGTCTCATTGTGTGGCGTGATCATTCCTCAGCACTGTAACCTCACAGTGTTCGCTGTGATCATTCCTCAGCGCCGTACCGCCTCAGGGTTCGGTGTGATCATGCTTCAGCCCAGTACTGTCACAGGGTGTGGCGTGATCATGCCTCAGAACCGTACTTTCACTTTGAGTGGTGTGATCTAGCCTCAGCACAGTACCGTCACATTGTGTGTAGTTATAATTCTTCAGCACAGTACTGTTACATTGAGTGGCGTAATCATGCCTCAGCACAGTACCGTCACAGGGTGCGATTTGATCAAGCCTCGGCAGAGTATTGTCACATTTTGCTCCTTGATCATTCCTCAGCACATTACTGTCACTTTGTGGGGGGTGATCATACCTCAGAACAGTACCGTCTCAAGGTGTGGTGTGGTCATGCCTCAGCACAGTCCTGTCACATTGAGTGGTGTGATCAAGCCTCAAAACAGTACCGTCACATTGTGTAGCGTTATCATGCCTCAGCACAGTACCGTCACATTGTGTGGCTTGATCATGACTGAGCACACTTCAGTTACATTGTGTGGCGTGATCTTGCCTCAGCACCGTAACGTCTCATTGAGTAGTGTGATCACGTTTGGGTACAGTAACATTACAGCGTGCGGTGTGATCATTCGTCAGCACAGTACGGTCACATAGTGCTGCTTGATCATGCCTCAGCAGAGTACAGTCACATTGTGTGGCATGATCATGCCTCAGCACAGTACTGTCACATTGAATAGTGTGATCATGCCGCAGCAGAATACCGTCACTGTGTGCGGTGTTATCATGCCTCAGCACAGTACCGTCACATTGTGCGGCTTGATCATGCCTCAACACAGTCCGTCACATTGTGAGTCTCATTCCAACCTCACCACAGTACAGTTACATTGTGAGTCTTGTTCATGCCTCAGCACATTACCATCACATTGTGGGTCGTAATCATACCTCTGCTCTGTACCGTCACATTGTGCCGCTCATTACCATGCCTCAGCAGAAAACCGCCTCATTGTGTGGTTTGTTCATGCCTCAGCTGAGTACCGCCACAAGGTACGGTGTGATAATGCCACAGCACAGTTCCATCACAAATTGCGGTGTGATCATGCCTCATAACAGTACCGTCACATTGTGCGGTGTGTTCATGCCTCAGCACAGTACCGTCACTTTGTGTGGCCTTATCGTGCGTTAACGCAGTACCGACCCAGGGTATGGTGTGATCATGTCTCAGCAGGGTAACGTCACGTTCTGTAGCGTGTTCATGCCTTAGCAAAGTACCGTCTCATTGTGTCACTCGTGATCATACCTCAGCACAGTACCGTCACTCTATGCGGTGTGATCATGCCTCGGTACAGTACCGTCACGAGATGCGGTATGATCATGCCTCAGCACAGTACCGTCATATTGTGCGGAGTGATCGTGCCTCAGCACAGTGCTGTCCCATGATGCGGTGTGATCATGCCTCAACACAGTACAGTCACATTGTGTGGCTTGATCATGCCTCAGCACAGTACCGTCACATTGTGTGTTGTGATTATGCTTCAGCACAGTACCGTCACTTTGTGCGGTGTGATCATGCCTCAGCTCAGTACCGTCGTATTAGGTTGCGTGATCATGCTTCTGCACAGTACCGTCAGAACGTTTGGTGTGATTATGCCTCAGCACAGTAACGTTATATTTTGTGTCGTGATCATGCCTCAGCCCTGTAAAGTCACCTTGTGCTGTGTGATCATTCCCCAGCACTGTACCCTCACAAGTTGCTGTGTGATCATGCCTCAACACATTACCATCACAAGGTGCGGTGTGTTCCTGCCTCATCACAGGACCGCCACGTTATATGGCACGAAAATGCCTCAGCACAGTACCGTCACTTTTTGTGTTATGATCCTGCCTCAGCAAAGTACCGTCAAACAGTGTGTCGTTGTCATGTCTCCGCACCGTACCGTCACATTTTGTTGCGTGGTCATACCTCAGCAAAGTACCGTCACATTGTGTCACTTGTGATCATGCCTCAGCACAGTACTATTACATTGTGCTGCGTGATCATGCCTCTGTACAGTACCGTCACAAGTTGCGGTGTGTCATGCCTCAACACAATACCGTCACAAGTTGCGATATATCATGCCTCAACACAATACCGTCACAAGTTGCGGCGTGATCATGCCTCAGCACATTACCGTCAGAAGTTGCGGTGTGATCATGCCTGAACACAGTACCGTCCCATTGTGCGGTTTGAACATGCCTCAGCCCAGTACCGTCACAAGTTGCTGTGTGATCATGCCTCAGCACAGTAACGTCATATTTTTTGGCGTTGTTATGCCTCAGCGCAGTACCGACACATTGTGTGGCGTGATCATGCCTCATCACAGTACTCTCACATTGTGCTGCGTGATCATGCCTCAGCACAATACCGTCACAAGTTACGGTGTGATCACGCCTCACCTCAATAACGTCACATTGTGTGGCGCGATCATACCTCAGCGCAGTACCGACACGTTGTGTGGCGTGATCATGCCTCAGCACAGTATTGTCACATTTTGCTGCGTGATCATGCCTCAGCACAATACCGTCACAAGTTACCTTGTGATCACGCCTCACCTCAATAACGTCACATTGTGTGGCGCGATCATACCTCAGCGCAGTACCGACACGTTGTGTGGCGTGATCATGCCTCAGCACAGTACTGTTACATTTTGCTGCGTGATCATGCCTCAGCACAGTACCGTCACAAGTTGCGGTGTTATCATGCCTCAGCACAATACCGTCACATTGTGTGGTGCTATCATGCCTCAGCTCAGTACCGTTACATTTTGCGGCGTCATCATGCCTCAGCACATTACCGTCACAAGTTGCGGTGTGATCATGCCTCAGAACAGTACCGTCACATTGTGTGGCGTTATCATGCCTCAGCACAGCACCGACACTTTGTGCGGCGTGATCATGCCTCAGCACAGTACCGTCACATGTTGCGGTGTGATCATGCTTCAACACAGTACCGTCTCATTGTGTGGACTGATCATGCCTCATCACAGTACCGACACATTTTGTGGCGTGATCATGCCTCAGCACAGTACTGTCACATTGTGCTGCGTGATCATGCCTCAGCACAGTACCGTCTCAATTTGCGGTGTGATCATGCCTCAGCTGAGTACCGTCACTTTGTGCGTTGTGATCATGCCTCAGCACATTCCCTCACATTGTGTGGTTTGATAATCCCTCAGCTCAGTACTGTCACATTTTGTTTCCCGATTATTCCTCAGCACAGCTTCCACTCAAATTGTGTATTTTTGCCGGTCACAGTGCCGATTACATTGATCATTCATTAAATTAGCTTGTCACACTTACCTTGAAGTAAGCAGTAATTCTGTAAGAAATAATGCATAACAACTATGCAGTAATATACATACAAATAATTAATTTTTCCTCCAAAAACAGCACTTATTAATCCTATGTCCCCTATACAACAATTATATTGCCAAACCACCTCAGCCTCCGTTGCTCCCTTTATGCCATTGTCCAAGTTTTACAGTCATGCATAAAAACAGGTAAAATTATACGTATTTTTGAGTATATTATTTTTCGTGTTTTTTCATAGCAAACTGGAAGACTGAATATTCTGCACCGAAAGAATGAAAGCCTACACTGACTTCAGTCTGTTTTCAATATCTTCCAGATTAGAAATTTCATTCTTTAGTGGTTTTACCCAATGTGCTTTATATGTTCTAAAGTTCTACGTAGGTGGACGGATAAGTTTTGCCTTCACTGTAATATTTCTATTTACATTAGAAACATTTGGATAAAAACCGGTTCTGTGTAGTCGCATGGTATCTCTCTTCCACCATTCTTAACTTTGAACATACAAACGTTTAAAGTCTTCATCGAGTGCGCATCGAAATGGAAGAGATTTCAGACTTTCGGTTCTAACAGCGTACTGTTAATAAAACCTTAACTGAGGAGAAAATTCCTGCAACTGAAATTCACAGACGAATGCAAGCCGTTTGTGGTGATCTGCTTGTTGATGTGAGTACAGTAAGACGGTGGGTAAGGCGGTTCAAAGACAGAGAAATGGGACAAGCAGGTTGAGTGACAAAACCCGAAGTGGAAGGCCTGACACTGCAAGTGATCACAATCATCAAGATCGCATCGAAGAAGTGATAAGCGGAAATCGTCGCAAAAAAAAAAAATCCGTTTCAATAGGAATTTCTAAGGAGAGAGTGGGACACAGAATTCGAGTTCTTGGATTATGAAAAGTTTGTGCCAGATGGGTATCGAGCATGTTGAGTGATAAAATTAAAGATGAAAGAGTTGATATTTCTCGAGAACACCGGGTACGTTCTAAAAAAGAAAGTGCGGAATTGTGAAATGAGATAATTAGAGGTGAAGAAATTTGGGGCCAAAATTGTGAACTGCAGAAAACGAGGCGTACGCGGCATAATGCAAAAGGAATACAGCCATAAAGAATAACGCCATAAGGAATATTGCCATAAGGATTACCGCCATAAGGAATAGCGCCATAAGGAATAAAACCATAAGGATTACAGACATAAGGATTACTGCCATAAGGAATAAAGCCATAAGAAATAACGCCATAAGGAATACCGCCATTAGGAATACTGCCATAAGGAATCCGCCATAAGGAATACCGCCATAAGGAATAGCTCCATAAGGATTACTGCCAAAAGGAATAACACCATAAGGAATAATGCCATAAGGAATAAAGCAATAAGGAATACCGCCATAAGGAATACTGCCATAAGGAATAACTCCATAAGGAATAAGGCTATAAGGACTACCGCCATAAGGAATACCGCCATAAGGAATAAGTCCATAAGGAATACCGCCATAAGGAATAATGCCTTAAGGAATACCGCCATAAGGAATAATGCCATAAAGAATAGAGCCATAACAAATATTGTCATAAGGAATAAAGCCATAAGGATTACCGCCATAAGGAATACCGCCATAAGGAATAGTGCCATAAGGAATACCACCATAAGGAATAGAGCCAAAAGGAATACCGCCATAAGGAACACTGCCATAAGGAATAACGCCCTAAGGAATTCCGCATTAAGGAATACCGCCATAAGGAATAACGACATATGGAATAAAGCCGTAACGAATACAGCCTTATGGAATACCGCCATAAGGGAAAACGCCATAAGGATTAATGCAATAAGGAATACCGCCATAAAGAATACCGCCCTAAGTAATAACGCCATAAGGAATACCTACATAAGGAATACCTCCAAAAAGATTACATCCATAAGGATTAACGCCATAAGGAATGCCGCCATAAGGAATACCGCCAAAAAGAATACCGCCCTAAGGAATACCGCCATAAGGAATACCGCTAGAAGGAATCCTGCCGTTAGGAATACCGCCATAAGGAATACCGCCATAAGTAATTCCGCTATAAGGAATAACGCCATAAGGAATACCGCCATAAGGAATACCGCCATAAGGAATTCCGCCATAAGGTATAACGCCATAAGGAATAACGCCATAAGGAATATCGCCATAAGGAATACTGCCACAAGGAAAAACGCCATAAGGAATACCGCCATAAGGAATAACGCCATAAGGAATAACGCCATAAGGAATTCCGCCATAAGAATTACTTCCATAAGGAATAACGCCATAAGGAAATCCGAGGTAAGGAACAAAGCCATAAGGATTACCGCCATAAGTAACAACGCCATAAGGAAGACCGACATAAGGATTACCAACAATAGGATTACGGCCATAAAGATTAACGTTATAATGATAACCGCCATAAGAAATACCGCCATAAGGAATAAGCCATAAGGATTACCGCCATAAGGATTACCGCAAATACGATTACCGCCATAAAGATTAACGCTATAACGATAACCGCCATAAGGAATACCGCTATAATGACTAACGCCATAAGGAAAAACGCCATAAGGAATGCCGCCATAAGGACTACCGCCATAAGGAATAACGCCAAAAGGAATAAAGCCATAATAAATACCGCCATAAGGAATACCGCCTTAAGGGATACCGCCAAAAGGAATACTGCCAAAAGAAATACATCCATAAAGAATAACGCCTTAAGGAATACCGCCATAAGCAATAACGCCATAAGGAATACAGCCGTAAGGAATAATGCCATAAGGAATACAGCCATAAAGGATATTAATATAAGGACTACCCCCATAAAGTATAACGCCAGAAGGAATACCGCCATAAGAAATACCGCCATAAGGAATCCTGCCATAAGGAATACCGCCATAAGGAATACCGCCAAAAGGACTACCGCAATAAAGAATACCGCCATAAGGAATACTGCCATAAGGAATACGGCCATAAGGAATACCGCCTTATAGAATACCGCCATAAGGAATACCGCCATAAGGAACACCGCTCTAAGGAATACTGCCATAAGGAATAACGCCATAAGGAATACTGCCATTAGAAATAACGCTATAAGGAATATTGCCAGAAGGAATACCGCCATAAGGAATAACGCCATAAGGAATACCGCCATAAGAATTACCACCATAAGGAACAACGCCATAAGGAATACTGCCAAAAGGAATACCGACATAAGGACTCCCGCCATAAGGAATACCGCCATAAGGAATACTGCCATAAGGAACAACGCCATAAGAAATAACGCCATAAGGAATAATGCCACAGGAAATACTGCAATAAGGATTACCGCCATAAGGATAATCGCTATAAAGAATACCACCATAATGAATACCGCTATAATGAATAACCCCATAAGGAATACCGCAATAAGGAATATCGCCATAAGGGATACCGCCATATGGAATACCGCCATAAAGAACACCGACATAAGGAAAGCCGCAATAAGGTATAACGCCATATGGAAAACCGACATAATGAATTCCGCCGTAAGGAATAACGCCATAAGGAATATCGCTGTAAGGAATACCACCATAAGGAATAACATCATAATGAATATCCCCATAAGCTATGCCGCCATAAGTCATAAGGCAGTAAGGGAGTACCGCCATAAGGAATACCGCCATAAATAATACCGACATAAGGAAAGCCGCCATAAGGTATACCGCCATGAGGAATAAAGCCATAAGAAATACCGCCATAAGGAATACCGCCATGAGGAATACCGCCATAAGGGATAACTCCATAAGGAATACCGCCATAAGGAATACCGCCATGAGGAATAATGCCATAAGGAATACCGCAATAAGTAATAATGCCATAAGGAATAAAGCCATAATGAATACCGCAATAAGGAATACCGCCTTAAGGGATACCGCCAGAAGGAATAACGCATTAAGGAATATCGCCGTAAGGAATATTGCCATAAGGAATCCGCCATAAACAATATTGCCATAAGGAACACCGCCATAAGTTATACAGCCAGAAGGAATACCGCCATAAGAAATTCCGCCATAAGGTACCTTGCAATAAGGAATACCGCCATTAGGAATACCAACATAAAGAATAACGCAATAAGGAATACCGCCATTAGGAATACTGCCATAAGGAATACGGCCATAAGGAATACCGCCCTACAGAATACCGCCATAAGGAATACCGCCATAAGGTATACCGCTCTAAGGAATTCTGCAATAAGGAATACCGCCATTTGGAATACTGCCATTAGGAATAAGGCTATAAGGAATAACGCCACAAGGAATAACGCCATAAGTATTACCGCCATAAGGATTACCGCGAATAGGATTACCGCCATAAAGATTAACGATATAACGATAACCGCCATATGGAATACCGCTATAAAGTCTACCGCAATAAGGAATAACGCCATAAGGAATACCGCCATAAGGAATACCGCCATAAAGACTACCGCCATAAGGAATACCGACATAAGGAATAAAGACATAATAAATACAGCCATAAGGAATACCGCTTTAAGGGATACCGCCAGAAGGTATACTGCCAAAAGGAATACCGCCATAAGATATAACGCCTTAAGGAATACCGCCAGAAGGAATACCGCCATAAGGAATAAAGCCATAAAGAACAACGCCATAAGGATTACAGCCATAAGGAACAACGCAATAAGGAATACTGCCATAAGGAATACCGACATAAGAACTCCCGCCATAAGGAATACCGCCATAAGGAATACCGCCATAAGGAATACTGATATAAGGAACAACGCCATAAGAAATACCGCCATATGGAATAATGCCATAGGGAATACTGCAATAAGGATTACCGCCATAAGGATTATCGCTATAAGGAATAACACCATAAGGAAAACCGCTATAATGAATAACCCCATAAAGAATGCCGCAATAAGGAATATCGCCATAAGGGATACCGCCATATGGAATACCGCCATAAAGAACACCGACATAAGGGAAGCCGCCATAAGTTATAAACCATAAGGATAACCGCCATAAGGTATACCGCCGTAAGGAATACCGCCATAAGGAATATCGCTATAAGGAATACCACCATAAGGAATAACGCCATAATTAATATCCCCATAAGCTATGCCGCCATAAGTCATAGGGCCATAAGGGATACCGCCATATGGAATACCTCCAAAAAGAATACCAACATAAGGAAAGCCGCAATAAGGTATATTGCCATGAGGAATACAGCCATAAGAAATACAGCCATAAGGAATACCGCCAAGAGGAATACCGCCATAAGGAATACCTCCATAAGGAATAACGCCATAACGAATGCCGCCATAAGGAATACCGAAATAAGGAATACTGCCATAAGGAATACCGCCATAAGGAATAATGCCATTAGTAATAAAGCCATAATGAATACCGCAATAAGGAATACCGCCTTAAGGGATACCGCCAGAAGGAATACGGTCATAAGGAATACCGCCTTAAGGAATAACGCTTAAGGAATACCGCCATAAGGAATAACGCCTTAAGGAATACCGCCGTAAAGAATATTGCCATAAGGAATACCGCCATAAAAATGTTGCCATTAGGTTTACCGCCATAAGGTATACCGCCAGAAGGAATACCGCCATAAGAAATTCCGCCATAAGGAATCTTGCAATAAGGAATACCGCCATTACGAATACCACCAAAAAGAATACCGCAATAAGGAATACCGCCATTAGGATTACTGCCATAAGGAATACGGCCATAAGGAATACCGACGTACAGAATACCGCCATAAGGAATAACGCCATAAGGATTACCGCTGTAAGGGATTCTGCCATAAGGAATAACGCCATTTGGAATAATGCCAATAGGAATAACGCTATAAGGAATACCGCCAGAAGGAATACCGCCATAAGTAATAATGCCATAAGGCATGCAGCCAAAAGATTTACCGCCATAAGGAACAACGCCAAAAGGAATATTGCCATAAGGTGTACAGCCATAAGGACTAACGCCATAAGGAATACCGCGATAAGGAATACTGCCATAAGGAACACCGCCTTAAAAAATACCGTCATAAGGAATAATGCCATAAGGAATACTGTCCTAAGAATTACCGCTATAAGGAATACCGCCATAAGGAATACCGCCATAAGGAATAATGAGATAAGGAATATCGCCATAAAGGCTACCGCCATAAGGAATAATGCCATAAGGAATACTGCCATAAGGAATACCGCCTTAAGGATTACCGCCATAAGCAAAAATTCAATAAGGAATACCGCTATAAGGATTACCGCAAGAAGGAATACTGCCATAAAGATTACCGCCATAAGGTATACCGCCATAAGGAATAATCCCATAAGGAATACCGCCATAAGGAATAAAGCCATAAGGAATAATGCCATAAGGAATATCGCCATAAGGAGTACTGCCATTAGGAATACCGCCATAAGGAATTACGCCATAAGGAATACCGCCATAAGGAATAATGCTCTAAGGATTGCAGCCATAAAGAATACCGCCTTAAGGAATACCGCCTTAAGGAATACTGCCATATGGAATAATGCCATAAGGAATACCGCCTTAAGGAATACTGCCATATGGAATAATGCCATAAGGAATACCGCCTTAAGGAATACTGCCATAT
>Ga0123355_10004092_pt1 | contig 21137 bp, 21 predicted proteins | sample TergutEmb28metaG_3_FD_89872 | JGI IMG/M metagenome (GOLD analysis project Ga0123355, IMG submission 89872) | Embiratermes neotenicus P1 segment gut microbial communities from Petit-Saut dam, French Guiana - Emb289 P1 | ecosystem: Host-associated > Arthropoda: Insects > Digestive system > Gut ...
CAATTTCATGATTAGAAACAGAATAGTACAAAAGAGTTGCCTGTGGGCAGCTCTTTTTGTATGTGACAGGAAACTGATTCGCAGTTGTGCTGTCCGTTGCTCGAAAGCAGTGCTTCATGTCTGCCGGAAACTGAAACCAGTTATATGACACAGCCGGCATGCGCTGTCTGTCACACCTCCTTCGCTGCGGCGGTGCGTGGCGTTCAATAGAAATGAGAACATCTCAAGGCTTCGCTTCGGACTGTTTTCACTTCATTTCACTATAACAACACATTAGACTCAATTCCTGTTTTGCGGATTGACCCTGCGCGTAGCGTGTGATATAGTATAGCAATTCAACTGGAAAACCATCCAGTTAAATTGCGCAGCCAGCACAGGCTGCCTGCTGCACCTCCTTCGCTTCGCTGCGTCGGTGCGGGGGCGTTCATAAAAATTGAAAACATCTCAAGGCTTTGCCTGGACTGTTTTCGGTTAGCCTATAGACTATAATTGCGCACGGAGGTGAGGCATGAACACAGGCGATTTGCATAAAGAAAAAAAGCCACCAAGGGGATATATAGAGGATGACTTTGACCTGCAAAAACGTGAAAGAGAGGCCTCTGCCAAAATACGAGAGAATGCCTTCCTACAACGCACCCGCCGGCAAATATCTGTTGGCAAGGTGATAATAGCTGTTGTGGCATTAATTATTTCTGTAGCATTGTATTATGTGATATCAGTGGTTTTATAAGGACATTTGAGCAATCCGATACGACGGCAAGAACGCCAGCTGCTGGCGTTCTTGTACATATATAGCCTGTTTTGTTGAAAGTCACTAGTAATAAAGAAGCAGACACCTAATGGTATCTGCTTTTTTAAGCATATAATACTATGGTATAGTCATATAACTGGAAAACCATCCAGTTATATAACACAGCTATAGCAAACGAATTTTTCATTCGTGACTTGAGCGTATGGTGGCGAATGTGTGCGTTAAGCGAGAAGCGGTTTGCCGCAGGCAAACTAGCGGCGCAAGCACACGTTTATTCGCCACAGCGGAAGTCACGTTACTGAAGTTCGTTTGCTATAGCATACGCTGTCTGCCACACCTCCTTCGCTGCGTCGGTGCGGGGCGTTCAATGGAAATGAAAACATCTCAAGGCTTCGCCTTGGACTGTTTTCATTTCACTATATATAATCGAATGATTTTGTGTTACGCCTCTACCAAAATTGTAAATATCATAGGGTTGCGCTTAGTCTTTTGCCATATATACTCACGCAAATCGTCTTTAATGCGTTGCTTGATATATTGCTTATCCGAAGTGTTTTGTTGCTCCATTTCGTCCAATGTGTCTGCAACAACGGCTTTTGCGCCTGTCATCAAATCGTCAGACTCGCGTACAAACACAAACCCGCGAGAAATAAGGTCTGGCCCTGACACAAACTGGCAGCCGTTGTCGTGGAAATGTACACCTGCGGATGCAATTATCATACCGTCTTCTGACAGGTGTTTGCGGTCGCGTAGCACGATATTGCCTACATCGCCCACGCCAAGCCCGTCAACAAGCAACTGGCCAGACGGTACTGTGCCTGTAATTTTTGCAGTTTTTGCATCAATTTCAACCACTTCGCCAATATCGGTTATGAAAATGTTTTCCTTGCGCATCCCCATGGAAATTGCAAGCTCCTTGTGGTGGGCAAGGTGGCGGTATTCGCCATGCACAGGCATGAGGTACTGCGGCTTGATTAGTGCGTGCATGAGCTTTAGTTCCTCTTGCCGCGCATGGCCGGATACATGGACCTCTGCCAAGCCTTCGTATATAACCTCTGCGCCTTGCTTCATAAGGTCGTTTACCGTGCGTGACACTAGCTTCTCGTTGCCGGGTATCGGTGATGCAGAAATGATTATTTTATCGCTTGGCGTGATGGTAATTTGCCTGTGGTCGCTTGCCGCCATGCGAGAAAGTGCAGCCATAGGCTCGCCCTGGCTGCCGGTGGTGACTATAACCAGCTGGTTTGCCGTGTAATTTTTGATTTCCGAAACCTCGATAATAAGCCCAGGCGTGGCAGTGAGGTATCCAAGCTCTACCGCTGTTTTTACGGCGTTTACCATGCTGCGTCCAAGGAATAGTACCTTGCGTCTATACTGCGCGGCAGAGGCAAGCACCTGCTGTATACGGTCGATATGAGACGAGAAACACGCGATAATGAGCCGCTGTGTAGGTGACTGTTCGAACACGCGCTCTAGCATACTGCCAACGGTGCGTTCGCTCATGGTGTAGCCTTTGGAGAGTACATTTGTACTTTCGCAAAGGAAGAGTTTTACGCCTTTACGGCCAAGCTCGCCAAAGCGTTGTAGGTCAATATATTCGCCCTGTATTGGGGTGAAGTCTACCTTAAAGTCGCCAGAGTGGATAACAACACCCACTGGCGTGGTTATTGCAAAGGCCACTGCATCTGCAATGGAGTGGTTTACTCGGATAAACTCGATTTTGAAGCAACCTTCTGAAACAATGCCGCCGATTGGTACAACCACTTGCTCTGTCGAGTTAAAAAGGCCATGTTCGCGTAGTTTGTTGCTAACAAGCCCAAGAGTTAGTTTTGTACCAAAGAGCTTGGTTTTTATTTGCCGCAAAAAATATGGGACAGAGCCTACATGATCTTCGTGCGCGTGTGTGAGGAAAATACCACGTATTTTGTCTTTATTTTGCTCCAGATATGTGAAATCCGGGATAACCAGGTCGATTCCAAGCATCTCGTCCTGCGGGAATGCCACGCCGCAGTCTATAATAATAATATCATTGCCGTATTCTAGTACGGTCATGTTTTTCCCAACTTCACCGTGGCCGCCCAGGGAAAAAACCTTGAGTGTCTTGCCTTTTTTTACTGTTTTAACTACTGCCAAGTTAGCTGCCTCCTAAATTTCGTCTAGATCGATGTCTGCAATTTCGATGCCATGTGCCTCAAAATCTTCTTTGAACATTTCAAAGGCATGGTCAAAATCTTCATGCTCGTCGTCTACAATTTCAAAAATCATGTCGTCGTCCTCTTCGATACATTTGAGAAGAAGGACTTCGTCGTCGTCTGTGTCTGCTGCAAGTGCGTAGGTTACTGCGCCGTCTTGACGGCTGGACAAGATTTGAAGGTTAATTTCGTTGCCCTCGTCGTCGTGCAAAACTAATGTGTTGTCTAGTTGCTCCATTGTTTTTCTCTCCTTTATAAGTTTTTACTGTGATAGGGGCTAGGTGGCTATGCCACTTTGGCGTCCAAAAACCCTTGTAGAATATACACTGCTGCCATTTCATCCACATGTTTCTTAAAGTTTTCGCGCTTGCCTTCAAACACGCGTGACACCGCAAGGGTGCTTAGGCGTTCGTCCCACAAATGTACTGTCTTTGACTTGAAATATCGGGCAAGTTTATCTCTAAACTCGAGAGTTGCGGCACAACGCACGGACTCGCTCCCGTCCATGTTTAGCGGGTAGCCCAGTACAATATCGGTGATACAGTGCTGGCGTATTAGTGCCTTAAGTTGTTGCAGGCTTGGACGCAATGCCTCTGGGTTTTGGCGTGTGATTGTGGTAATGCCAACAGCCACCCGGTTGTCCAAATTGGCAACGCTTACACCAATGGTCTTTTCGCCATAGTCAAGACCCATGTACTTTGTGATTGCGTCAGTGGTCAAATTACATCGCGCAGGAACTCGCGCACCAATGCCTCCAGCAATTCGTCTCTTTCTAATTTGCCAATAAGTGCGCGGGCGTTATCGTGGCTGGTGATGTATGTAGGATCACCAGACAATATAAAGCCTACAATTTGTGTGAACGGGTTGTAGCCCTTTTCCTTGAGTGCGACGTACACATGCTCCAAAATTTCCTTTACCTCGTCGCGTGTGTCGTGCTTGTACGCGTCAAATTTTTGGGTGTCGTGGTTGTTTCTCATAAATACTCCTCCTGAATATTTTGTGCTTCGCCTTGCAGGGATTGCAATGTGCAGGCGGTTATATTTACTGGCTGTATTGTGTTTGCCAGGTCAATTTTGCTGCAAACGGAAACGGGGCAGTAGTTGCTTGTGCGGCCTTGCCACATGCCGTCCTTTTTTTGTTCAAACAGTACGGGCATTGTCTTGCCAACTTGTATTTGATAAAAATTTTGTGTGAGTTTTTTGGCCAAAGTGCGCATTTGCTTGCCGCGGTCGGTTTTGATTGCGTCGGGAACTTGCCCGGGCATTGTTGCTGCCGGCGTACCATCCCGCTTTGAATACTCAAACACATGTACTTGTGCAAACTCCATTGCCTGTACAAATGCAAGGCTTTCGGTAAAATGTGCGTCTGTCTCGCCTGGGAAGCCTACAATAATGTCTGTTGTGATGGCTGCTGCCGGGCGAATATCGCGTATCTTTGCTACAATTTTGGCGTAATCGATTGTTGTGTATCTGCGGTTCATTTGAGCCAGAGTGGTGTCGCAGCCGCTTTGCAAAGACAGGTGAAAATGGTCGCACAATGCGGGGAAAGTGGCGGCAACATGCAGAAACTCGTTTGTTATGGCATGTGGCTCGAGGCTACTGAGGCGAACACGTGGGATATTTGTTGTCTGCAACACTTGTTCGAGCAATATCGATAAGTTTGTACTGCCACACTGTTTCCGTTTGGAAACCATTGCTTCATAACCGTGCGTCCTCTCGCACACTTCGTGTACTGGCCGGGTGGCCTGCAACTCTGTTGCACCTGCTTCGCAGGAGTATACATGCACCATATGTTTGCTTTGTAAACATGCTTCTCGCTTAACGGGTACATTCGCATATTTTTGCAAAGCAATGCCTTCTGTTAGACTGGAAACAGTACCAATATCCTCCCCATAGGAGGCGACTTGTATACCGGTAAGCACAATTTCAAGCACGCCACTTTTGGCGTGTGTGGCGGTTTCGTTCAATATATCTAGCAATGGGCGGCTGGTGGGCTTGCCGCGTACATATGGCACAATGCAGTACGAGCAAAAACGGTCGCAGCCGTCCTGGATTTTTATAAAGGCGCGCGTACGGGAGTGGTTTGGGGTAGGGGTTATTGTAGAGTGGACGCGCCCCTGATCTCGCACAAAACTAATAAACTCACTCGGTTCACGTGCATCAAAAACAATATCAACGCCAAGTTCCTCCGTTGCTTTGGGACTGCTTTTTGTCATGCAACCGCAAACCGCAACTATTGCACCTAAGTTTTGCTTGCGAGCGCGCCGCACTATTTGCCTAGACTTTTTGTCGCTGGCATGGGTGACGGTACATGTGTTAATTATATATATGTCCGCAATTGCGCTAAAATCAACAATAGTGCAACCAATATCTGTAAGGCGTGCGATAACAGCCTCTGTGTCGCATTGGTTTACTTTGCAGCCTAGTGTATGAGTGGCTACTTTTATGCTACTCATCCTCAATTCCCGAGTCCATTTCTGCTACAGATCCCGAAATAGCCTCCGAGTTTGTTTTTAGTATATCTCGCAGTTGTTCTGCCAGCACTTCCTGCTCGGGTTTAACCTTTTCGGTTGTGGCAAATATCAGTGCCACACCAGGAATGCACGGCAAATTGCGCAAAAATTTTAATGCGTTTTCCCGATACTTCAATGTTGGGATGCTTGCGGTAAGCAATAAATTTACTTTTACGTTTTGCAGGTTTGCATTTTCCAAAAAATATTTTACAGGCGCAGCCATTTTGCCACCCCATATAGGGCTGCAAACATAAATTTGATCCGGTAAATGTTGCGGCATGTTGCTAACCGGGTGGCTCTTGCCAGTGAAAGTGAGCTTTAGCGCACGCCAAAGAAAAGCAAACCCTGTGTGCTGGTTAAGGTCGCTGGTTAGTTCCTCGGTTGGTAACGACAAAACTTCGCCCAGAGCCTGCGCGAATATCTTTGTCTTTTGCTTGTATGTGTAGTACAGTATCATTCAAATGTTTCCTCAACGCTGCAAATTTGACACAACTATACCACTGTACGAGCAAAAAAGGAAGGCCTTTTTACTAATTATTATATAGTGAGTCAATTTTATTTTGCTCAAGGCGAAGTCTTGGGAGCAAAATAAAATTGACCGACTATACAATGTGTTGGCAAGCCCACCCTGCTTGCCATTAGAGTTGCGTTTGTAAAGAGTCCTTGGATAGGAGAGAGAACAATTATGAAGGTAGTTTTACAGCGTGTAACACACGCAAATGTGAAGGTAGACAAGAACACAGTGGGCGAAATAAACCATGGTTATGTTGTGCTGCTTGGCATAGCTGGCGGCGACACCCATGACGATATCGACCGAATGGTGGAGAAAATAACAAAACTACGCCTGTTTGCGGACGAAAACGGCAAGACAAACTTGAGTATAACCGATGTTGGCGGGGAGATATTGGTAGTGTCGCAATTTACATTATATGCCGACTGTCGCAAGGGGACGCGGCCAAGCTTTACAGATGCTGCGCCGCCGGCACTTGCGCAGGACTTGTATAGATATTTTATTGAAAAAGCTAAACCACTTTTTGCAAAAGTTGCCAGTGGTGTGTTTGGGGCAAGTATGCAGGTGGAGCTTGTGAACGACGGGCCGTTTACTGTGGTGTTATAGCAGGGGCTATGGTACAATCTTAGTAATAGACCTGTCCTGCAACTAAATGTTTGCGTTACATGTGTCTGGCGAAATGACTTGATTTGGGAATGCGCCAGCACGATGGAAAAAATTTGAAGTTGCAGGACTAGACTTCTCCGGAAACTGTCGGAAACGCGTGAAAATGTCGCGCCCGGCGGACAAGACACCGCCTTTCTGGAATCAGGGAGCATTTTCACGCGCATGAGCAAGTTTCCGGAGAAGTCTGCTAAATAAGAGAGAGGACTGATTTTATGCCAAGTATTAAACTGACAGACTACCTTAACCCAAGCCTCAAAACTGCCTTGGGCTTTGGCGCAATGCGTATGCCAGAAAGTGATGTCGAGCTAGAGAAAATGATTGACACCTATCTTGACCGCTATAGTTATTTTGATACCGCATACATCTACAATAATTCGGAGGCCAGGCTAAACAAGTCCCTTGTAAAGCGTCACGCACGCGACAAATTTTTTGTAGCGGACAAAATCCCGCCTTGGGGTGTAGAAAAAACACCAGAAGATTGCGACAAACTGTTCCGCGAATCGCTTGAGCGGACAGGCCTCGAGTATATTGATGTATACCTGGTGCATTTGTTGACCGATGGCATAGAACAGCATGTAGAGGACAAGGGCTTTTTCCAGTGGTGTGCAGAGCTTAAAAAGAAGGGGCTTGTAAAGCATTTCGGTTTCTCTTTCCATGGCACAACGCCTTATTTGAAAAGGCTGCTTGAACGACACCCAGATGTTGAGTTTGTACAATTGCAGCAAAATTATATAGATAATTTGCGTGGCCCGGCCTCGGAATGGCAAGCAGTAGCTTTGCAGCACAATGTCCCGATTATTGTAATGGAGCCTGTGCGGGGCGGCTCACTTGCAAACCTACCGCTTGCCGCGGAGGACTTGCTTAAGAAGCATGACCCAAGCCGTTCTATTGCTTCTTGGGCGATACAGTATGCCGCTACGCTTGAGGGTGTGTCGTGCTTGCTAAGCGGGATGTCTACACTTGAACAGGTGCAAGATAACTTGAAGACATTTGAGAACCTAAAGCCGCTTACGTCAGAGGACTTTGCTGTTTTGGATAAGGTAATGAACGAGATAGGAAAGGCGGGGGGAGTACCTTGCACTGCCTGCAAATACTGCCATAGCGAATGCCCGGTAAACATTGACATTGCCGCATGCTTTGCCTGCTATAATGAACTCAAACGCGGGGCAGATAGCTGGAACACATCCGTTATGTACAGTGGCATCCTGGATGGACACCGTGCCGATGCATGTGTAAATTGTGGTGCGTGTGTGCCTATTTGCCCGCAGAAAATTGATATCCCCAAGGAGCTAGGCGTTGTGGCAGAGGCGTTTAAGTAGGTCTGGGGATTATGTGTTTTAATAGACCTGTCCTGCAACTAACTTTTTCCCTACCTGTGTCTGGCGGAGACGCTTGATTGGCGAATTCGCCAGCACGATGGAAAAATTTTGAAGTTGCAGGAGAGGTCTAACAATTGAAGCACACGAATATGCTCCTTGATTCCGTAATATTTTTATGTTCGGTAATTTTGTAAGATGTCTAATGAAACTCCAATAAGGCAATCGTTTGCAAATTGCAGAAAACTTTGCCATAGAGTTACAGCAATTCAACTGGAAAACCGTCCAGTTAAATTGCGCAGCCAGCACAAGCTGTCTGCTGCACCTCCTTCGTTTCACTGCGTCGGTGCGGGGGCGTTCAATGGAAATGAAAACATCTCAAGGCTTCGTCTTGGACTGTTTCCATTTCATTTCACTATACATGCAGGTTGGATGTCTCAACCATAGCGAAACACAAAAAGGGCTGCCCCCTAGCAAAGGCAGCCCATCCCTCAAAAGAAGCAGGAATCATAATGAACGCGCAAATAATAATTAATTTTTTTGACATTTGCAAAAGCAAATTGCAACAGCAGTAATATATGTGAACTACAATAAAAATTCGCAACCGCATGCAAATTAAGTTTTTGAATTACGTACGCATGGCCATATTTTAGTCCGTTAAGTTATATACAATAGATCTGTTCTATAACTTCAAAATTATGGTGAAACCGAAGTGTTTAATGAGGTCTTTAAGTGTTAAAGCTTACATAGGAACATGTGTAAGGTGAATAACATAGATTGTTTGTGGAACTCAAAGCACGTGTTTGAAGTGTGACGGATATAATCAACAGCCAAATGCTATCAGGGAGGTAATAAATTCATGATGAATAAGATGACCAAGAAGAATATATCCCTGTTCGGCATTGTAGTTTTTGCCGTAGCTGCGTGTCTGGCAGTTTATGTACTCTGGGCGGCACGCAATTATGAAGAAGATACATTGTATAGAGCCGGGCAGCAACAGACGACAGCACAAGCTGGTTTTATTGTACAACCCCAACAAACTACTCCCCAGCCGGTTAATAGTCCAGCTCCTGATGCAGCCCACAATACCCAAGCACAAATACCAGAGTCGTTGGAAATACAAACTATAGTCCGGTTTGGCAACCACTACTGGCGTGTGCTGGATGTGCAAGAAGGAAAAGCGTTTCTTTTGGCAGAAAATATTATCAAGCGTATGCCATTTATTCATGATCACGATTTTGTACAGGGGAGAAGATACGCCAATTCGTGGGAAGACAGTCGCATACGCCAATGGCTCAATGACGATTTTTATATGACTTTTTCCTATGACGAAAGGGTGCGGATAGCAGAAACGCACTTAGCCCATAATAATAACCCGTGGTGGTATGGCGCGGACACCGCATTGGAGCGGAATCTGGGTTGGGGTATGGAACATGGCAATGATACAGTTGATAAAATTTTTTTGTTGTGCATTTATGATGTATTGTATTATTTTGGCCACAGTGGGACATTGGATCAGCCTGATGTCTGGTTGTGGTGCGAGTGTTGTGATAGACAACCAATACAATTTGGATTGACGCCCATACTGGACGATAGCTACAACTCCTGTAGAATGGCGCGGTACAACGGCAGGACATCTCCATGGTGGCTGCGGACTACTGGCCAATATGGTCGCCTTATTGTACAGGGTAGTGGTATCGTAAGCTCTCATGGCCTTAGTACAATTTCTCCAAGCGGTGTCCGCCCTGCGCTGTGGATATATAGTCGTTAGCAATATAGTGACTTAAATTGAAAATAAAAAAAGCACAAACGCCAGGGATAGCTGATGCTACGGGCATTTGTGCTTTTTTTACGTCTGGCTTGCGTGAGTGCTATCAGTTTCTACGTTGTTATGCTATTGTATGCCCATCTGTATAGCCTCAATATTAAGCGGTACAAGCTCCGGCCGTTTTGCGCCAAAGCGTTTTTGCAGCACTTGTGCAACATCTTCTAGTGTAAACAAGTCTGTCTCTTTTATGAAGCCTGCAAGCATAACCATATTTGCCACACGTGCTGCGCCAACTTTTACGGCTATGTTTGTAGCATCAATTTCTACAATTTTTGTTCCACCTTGGGTTAGCCCGCTTGCCACAATAGAGGTGTTTACAAGTGCGAGGCCGCCGTTTACAACACGGGGCAAGAACTTGTCTACAGACGGCTGGTTCATGGCGCACAGGATATCAATTTTGTTTTGCACTATGGGGCTGCCTATCATTTTGTCGGATAATATTACCGAGCAGTTGGCTGTGCCGCCGCGCATTTCTGCACCGTAGGACGGCATCCAGGTTACATTGTGGCCTTTGTTTAGCCCAATTTCGGCAATTATATTGCCCAGCGTCAGTATTCCCTGCCCGCCAAAGCCGGAAATAACTATGCGTTTTGTCATGCTTTTCGACGGAGACTGGAGTTTGTCGTTCATTATTCAACCCCCATTTCTGCCGGCGCGTCTGTGTAGACCCCAAGTGGGTAATATGGTATCATAAAATCTGCAACAAATTTCATAGACTCGATAGGTGTTTTTGCCCAGCCTATTGGACATGTGCCAAGTATCTCTATCATAGAGAAGCCCTTGCACTGCGTTTGATATTCGAACGCTTTTTTTATTGCACGCTTTGCACGAGTGATATGCGGTACATCATGGACAGAGACACGCTCGATATACGCTGCGCTTGGTATTTGTGCCATCATTTCGCTAACTTTGAGCGGCTTGCCTGCAAGCTCTTCTGACCTGCCGTATGGGCTGGTGGAAGTAACCTGGCCAAGCAGCGTTGTAGGTGCCATTTGCCCGCCTGTCATGCCGTAGATAGCGTTGTTTACAAAAATGACTGTGATATTTTCGCCACGGTGGGCGGCGTGTATGATTTCTGCCATGCCAATGGAAGCAAGATCTCCATCGCCTTGGTAGGTGAACACAATCTTGTCTGGTACTGCACGTTTTACGCCGGTTGCTACGGCTGGTGCGCGCCCATGGCTGGCCTGTATGCCATCACAATTGAAGAAATTGTACGCCATAACCGAGCAGCCAACGGGTGCAATAGCAATGGTGTTATCTAAAATATCAAGCTCGACAAGGCTCTCCGCTACCAACTTGTGGATGATGCCATGTGTGCAGCCCGGGCAGTATGACAGGTTTATGTCTGTCAAACCCCGGCTCTTTTCATATACACTTTTCATCGCGCAAGCACCTCCCGCACCTTGCCTACAACTTCCTCCGCCTCAAATATTACGCCGCCTGTGCGGCCATAAAAATGTACTGGGTACTTACCTGCAACCCCAAGCCGCACATCCTCTACCATTTGCCCCATCGAAAGCTCGCATACCAGGATATGTTTTACGCTTGCAGGCAGGTTTTGAAACACATCGTATGGGTATGGCCAAAGCGTTATTGGGCGTATAAGCCCGGCGTTTATGCCAAGTGTACGCAAGTCTTCTATCGCGCTGTGGCAAATGCGTGACGGAGTGCCGTATGCCACAATGGCTATTTCGTCACCGTCTTTTACGTTGTTTTCTACCCGAGTTTCGGTTTTTGTTATCTCGTCATAAATTTTGAACCGCTCTAGGTTCATCTCTTCCAGCTTTTCGCCTAGTAGGCTAAGGGAGTTTATGACATTGCGTGGCCGTTTGCCTGCGTTGCCGTCTGTTATCCAGCTTTTGTCGGCATCTTCCCGCGGGGTGGGGGAGATTTTTACAGGTTCCATCATTTGGCCAAGCATACCATCAATGAGAATGGTTACGGGTGTGCGATATTTTTCCGCTACATTGAACGCCGTGAAAACGAGGTCGGTGGCTTCCTGCACGCTGTTTGGTGCGTATACTGGCATGTAGTAGTCTCCATTACCACCGCCGCGTGTGGACATAAAGTAATCTGCCTGGCCGGGCAGTATGCCGCCAAGCCCCGGGCCGCAACGTGCTACGGATACAATAAGCCCCGGCAGGCGCGCCCCGGCCATGTATGATATGCCCTCCTGCTTTAGCGCGATACCCGGTGACGAAGAGCTTGTCATAACCCGCGCACCTGCAGCCGCCGCGCCGTATACCATGTTGATTGCGGCAATTTCTGACTCTGCTTGTACAAAAGTGCCGCCGACACTGGGCATTTTTGCGGACATATATTCTGGTATCTCGTTCTGTGGGGTAATTGGGTAGCCGAAAAACAGCTTGCAGCCCGCTTGTAGCGCAGCCTCGCAGATTGCCTCGTTGCCTTTCATCAAAACCTTCATGCGGTCGCGCCCCTTTCTACATTTGACATTGCGCCGGAAGCAGCTTCGCGCTCCACTTTTATAACAGAGTCTGGGCATATGCGTGCGCATATGGCGCAGGCAGTGCATTTGGCAATATCTGTGCAATAAATTGGGTTGTAGCCCTTTGCGTTTACACTTGTAAGGTCTAGTTCAAGTATCTTTGGCGGGCATACAGCAGTGCATAGCAGGCAGCCTTTGCATGCGGCCTTATCGAATGTAAGGGTTGATTTTGGCATATAAACCTCCTATTAGAATACCAAACATGTTGCAATTTCGTCATGCCTATGGAGAATACGTGTAATTTATAGTGGGAACACGCCTTAGATATACCGTCCAAATTCTTTCGCGCTGTCGTACATTGCGATTACATTATCTAGCGGGCTATTGTCCTGAATGCAGTGTGTTGAGCTAAATATATAACCGGCGCCCGGCATCATTATTTCAAGCGTGTTGCGTACATCTTCGATAACATCGTTTGTTGTCCCGTAGGCAAGCGGGCCAGCAGTCGATAAACAGCCGTGGAAGAACAGCCTACCGCCGAATGTATCTTTTAGGTAGCGCGTATCCATGTTTGTGGCTTCTGGCTGAAGGGTCTCGACGCCTTTTAACCCTGCTGCAATATAATCTTCATACGCCCAGCTGGACGAGCCGCAGGTGTGCATCATAGCTGGCAAGTTGTAAGCTGCCGCCATATCTATAAATTGTTTGTGCCACGGCAGAATATGCTTGTGCAAAAGCTGCGGGCTTATAAGAGGCGAGTGCTGTGTGCCAAGGTCTTCGCCTATCCATACCATGTCCACATATTTGTGGACTGCGTCAAGCTCGCGCTCTAGCTTGCCTATTTGCCAGCGCATTAGCTTATCTATCAGCAGCAAGCCGGCAGGTTCGTCTGTTGCAAGGTCGATAAGCACCTGCTCCATGCCGCGCAAAAAGCCGCAGGTGTTTATTATGCAACCAAGGCTCGCATCGCCAAGGTGGAGAGAGAAACCGTCCAACGCTTTGGCTTGCTCTACAAAGGCAGTGTAGTCAAAATCGTCCGGGTTTGGAAATGGCCAAGCGGCGATGGTTTCCTCGTTTGCCTCTATAAGCGGGAAGTCGCAATAATCCCAATATGCACCGCTATCATGCTCTATATAGCGTGTGACCCATCCGTGCCATGGGTCTACGAACCTGTCTGTTCTTGTGCCGGTATGCAGGGGCTTGCCAATATACGGTGCAGAAACGCGACGCAGGTCTACACCAAGGGCAAGCAGAAGCCCCTCATTATCGTCCTGTTTGAGGCCGTAGTGTTTTTTTAGTTGGCTGTCTATGCCGGGGTTTGACATGTAGTTTATTGGCACACGGTCTGGTTTGCCGTGGTGGATTGCTTGCAGGACTCGTTCTCTTGGGGTCATGGGTTTACTCCTTTATTATTTTACACACACCCTCACGCACAAGTGTATACCCAAGCGGCACACCAAGCTCTCGCGCAACGGCAAGCACCATCTCCTGCGATTGTAATACATGCTCGGGCTCTGTTTCTGCCATCAAGTTGCCATTATTAACAAGCGCGGTTATGGAAAGGCGGCTTGTGGCGTTTACGATATGGCAATAGTCAAGCATTTTCTCAAAACTATCCGTCTCTGGGCGGTACATATTTAGTACACATAAGAATTGATACTTGCCGCTTTGTAAAATTGCATCATAGCAGCTTGCAAGCACACGCAGTCCAATTTCACCGCCGGCAAGGTCAATTATAACATCTTCTCCTGCACGAATACGGGAAAGGAACGCAAAACTAAGCGCGGGGATATCCTGTGCCATATGATTGTCGAAAACCGACCCCATAACCTCAATTCCAAATGGAGAAAGCTCCGCTTCGCGCTCGCGGCTACGGAAGAATGGGTTGACCACATCCAAATCGGCAATGGTAACACGTCCGCCTGCTATCGCAAGCTCTCGCGCAAGGCTCACGGCAAATTCCGTTTTTCCGCTGCCATAGTAGCCGGTTACGATATATGTCATCGCCTTGTGTAAATGCCCTTTATGCTCTTTATAGCTTCAATCCGTGCCTCTGCCATACGGTCTGCGCAGTCATGTGCAAGTTGCCCTGATGCTGCAGATGTTGTCAAAATTTCTAGCATGCGCCCGTATATGAGTCCTATATCACGGCGGCTGGCTTCTTCGTTGTAGCCACCCTCGTTTACCTCGTAGGATACGTTGATAACGCCGCCTGCGTTGGCAACAAAGTCTGGCGCATAGATGATGCCTTTATCTTGTAGGGCGCGGCCATGTACCTTTGAGTCTTTGAGCTGGTTGTTTGCGCCGCCGCAAATTATTTTGCACTTGAACTGAGCAATTGTTTCGTCATTTACGGTAGCACCCAGGGCGCATGGTGCGTAGATATCGCACGCTACGCTGTAGATATCATCCGGAGCAACCACAACCGCATCAAACTCTTCTACACATTTGTCCAAACTTGCCTGTACTCTGTCGCAGACTACTAGTTTTGCACCAGAACCATGAAGCAGTTTGCACAAATGATATCCAACTGCGCCAACACCCTGCACAGCTACCGTTTTGCCTTCTACACTGTCTATACCGTACAAATGTTTACAGCATGCAAGTATCGAGTTGTATACGCCAAGAGCGGTAAAAGGTGATGGGCTGCCGCTGCGCCCTGGCAAACCTACAACATGGTTTGTTTCTCTATGAATGTACACCATGTCCTGCACACTTGTACCCACGTCTGCTGCGGTAATGTATCTGCCGCCAAGCCCCTCAAGGTATCGCCCAAACGCCCGCCAGAATGCCTCTGTACGTACGGAGTCTTTGCGCAGCTCGTTTGCATCTCCAATAATTACGGACTTTCCGCCGCCCAGTGGCAGCCCTGCCACCGCACTTTTGTATGTCATACCACGCGCAAGGCGTAGTACGTCTAAAATTGCCTCGTCTTCGTTTTGGTAGTTCCAAAAACGAGAACCGCCAAGAGCAGGGCCAAGTACTGTATTGTGTATGCACGTGACGGCCTTTAGTCCTGTGTGTTTGTCGTAGAAAAGACATAGTTGTTCAAATCCATATTCTTCCATGTAGCCAAACTTGTTAAGAATGTCCATGGTAGTCCTCCTTCTAAGTAGGGACTCTGCCCTTACCGCTTGGGTGCGCGCTGTGCGCACAAATAGTTATTTATACTCAAGCGCGGTTTCTTCTCCGCGCAGTACCCTTAGTGCGCCTTGTGCAAGCGCGGCAAGCTCGTCTTCGCCTGGGTATTTTTTTACATCTGCAATAAAGTTCACGCGTTGCGTTATTTCTTCGGTTATATACATGCTGCGTGCTATGCCACCGGTTAGCAAAATAGCATCCACCTTGCCGTATACTGCTGTTGAAACCGCTGCAATCTCCTTTGCTACTTGGTAGCACATCGCGTCAATAGCCAGCTTTACATCTGGCTCGCTTTCTGCCCGCGCTTCTAGCTCTCTTAAATTATTTGAGCCAAAATACGCAACCAGCCCGCCACTACCTGCTATCATTTTCTTCATATCTGCATGTGAATATTCTCCGCTATAGCACAGCGCGGCTAGGTCTCCGGTTGGCAGTGAGCCGCTGCGCTCTGGAGAAAGCGGACCGTCGCCGTCCAGCGCGTTGTTTGCGTCAATTACCTTGCCCTTTGCGTGTATACCAACAGAAATGCCGCCGCCCATGTGTACAACTATTAAGTTCAAGTCTGTATACGTACGTCCAACATCCTTGCAGTATTGCCGCGCAATTGCTTTTTGATTTAGTGCATGAAAAATGGACCTTCGCTTGATGGCAGGATGCCCGCTGATACGCGAGATTTCCATAAACTCATCCACCACAACCGGGTCCACAATAAATGCGGGCTTGTCAATTTTTGTACCAATGGCATAGGCAATTAGTCCGCCCAGGTTTGATGCATGGCTGCCCTGCACACCAATGCGCAAATCTGCCAGCATGGCCTCATTTACATGGTATGTGCCGCCAGCAAGTGGCTTTACAAGCCCGCCGCGCCCAACAACGGCATCTAGGTTCTTAACGCAAATGCCGGCGTTTGCAAGTGCGTCCACAATAATACTCATACGGAAATCGTACTGGTCTGTCATATTTTGAAATGGAGCAAGCTCCTCAATGCTGTGTCTCAAAGTTTCTTCTAAAATAGACGCTTCGTCTTCAAAAACGCCAATTTTTGTAGATGTCGAGCCAGGGTTAATGATTAGCAATTTCATGTTGGTAGCTCCTCTACTGTACCAAGTTGGGACAGTACTAAAATAATACGGATAATGCAATGGAAATAAGCTTTGTGTCGACCGAGTCTGCCCGCGATGTTAGAATAATAGGCCGCGTAGTACCCAGTACAACCCCGCCACATCTGGCGTTTGCTAAAAACACAAGAGATTTGTACAACATATTGCCTGACTCGATATCCGGTGCAAAAAGAAGGTCTGCATCCCCGCCTACGGCAGAGTTTATGCCCTTTATCCTACACGCCTCGGCAGAGATTGCGTTGTCTAGCGCAAGCGGCCCGTCTGCTATGCAGTTGGGCAGTTGCATGGCTGCAATTTGGGTACAGTCTATTGTAACTGGCATTTTTTCGTCAGCTTTCTCCTTGGCGGCAAGCAGTGCCACTTTGGGTGTTGCAACACCCAAATTATTGAGAGCCTCTACGGCGTTTTGTATAATTTGTACCTTGTCTTGTATGGTTGGCGCGATATTTATTGCTGCATCTGTCAAAAAAAGCAGCTTGTGGTAGGTTGGCAGTTCAAACGCCGCAATATGGCTGAGTTTGCGTGTTGTGCGTATGCCAAGCTCCTTGTCCATAGCTGCACGCAGTACAACAGCTGTATCCACTAGACCCTTCATGAGTGCGGAGGCTTTGCCGCTTTTAACCAGCGCAACGGCTTTTCTACAGGCTTCGATATCGTCTGGCTCGTCTACAACTTCAAACTCACCCCGTACAATGCCTGCATCATCCAATATTTCATGTATTTTTTGCGTGTCGCCAACCAAAATAAAGCCTGCAAGCCCTGTGTTTTTGGCTTGTATGCAGGCTTCGATAACATGCGAACATGCCGCGGCTGCAACGGCAACTGTTTGCCCTTTGCGGCTGGCAGCTAGCTTAAATAACCCATCTAGGCTGTCCATCAGTTAAACATTTCCAAACGCGGCTTGCTGGTTGTTTGGACTTGCTCTTTTTTCTAACTCTGGAAAACGCCCTTCAAAAGCGGCAAAGGAAATTTCTACGTCTTCATGCACTTCGCGGTCGCTAAATGCGCCAACTGTAATCATGTCCTGCTTGCGTAGCGCATGCCAGTTGAATGTGAGACCAACATAAGGCGTTACGCGCCCTGCGGCCATAGGCTTTATGGTCATTACAGGTTTTTTTGCATTGTGGATGATGCTTGCGATTGTCTCAATTTCTATTTGCATGAGGAAGCCCATGCAGTTGAAAATTTGGATGTAGGTTTCTACATCGTAGTTATGCTCGTCGGAGTAGACAATAAGCTCTGGCATGTGGGCAGAAAGGCCTGGAATAAGTCCTGCATCGCGTATCATTTTAGTATAGTCGTCTATGCGTTTAATTTGCCCTGCGTCTTTATCGACCAATTTTTCTGCTGATGAGTGGTGAATGAGGCAAAATTTTGAGCCAACCCTTGCAGATTCTTTTATAACTGCCTCTGCTTCTTTGCGGGCTTCGGCACTGTCAGAAACGTTCATGATTGGTGTGTCTACAATAATAAAGCCTTTGCCTGTTTTGTCTTCTGCATAGTCGCAGGCGGCTTTAATTAGTGGGTGGGTGCTAAACGGGCCCATTATTGTGTCTATACCATATGATAGGTATGCCTCAAGCATAGGGAAAAAGTCTTCCGGCTTTGCAAATGTTTCTCTAATTTTAGCGTCCATGGCAGGGGTCTTGTGACTCCAGCCTAGCATCCAGTTAGTGCCGATTAGCATACGGGACAGGGAGACACCTGCCACATCAGTTCTTGGGAATTGTTTGTTCATAATATACACTCCTTGTGGGGTTATGTCATTTGACATTGTGATTTTATAACAAATTGAGAAAAAAAACAACTTCTTTTTTGCGGAAAATAATGAATTATTACCAATGCTAACAACTGTCTTAACTATATTTTAGGCATTGAATTTATGCCATTTGCAAGATCCTTGACGGAAAGTGCAACCAGTCCTATAATTTCATTAATTCATCCACTAAAAATTTCTCCTTAACACGAATAAAAGTACCCTTCATGCCAAGTGACCGTGTCTCTGCAAGCCCTGCGCCTTCCAGCTTTTTGAGTGCAGATGTAACAACCGACCGTGCAAACCCAAGTTGGTCTGCAATATGTCCGGCAACGAGTATGCCCTCAAAATTGCAAGTTTGTAACTCCCGTACCGCTACAGCAGCCGCCTCAAGCTCCGAGAAAGTTAGCGTGTTTAACAAATTGCGTACCGCTTCCCTACGGCGTTTTTGTTCTGTCGAGTTTTTTGTATTTAGTTGGCGCAGTAAAATTGTGCTTATTGAAATGGTAATGCCAACAGCAATGGTTTCGTCTTTGTCAAGGGCTTTGCCGTTTCGAGCAAGAGATATATCGTATTGGCCGTTGATAATTGGCAAGGTGATATTTTGCAAGATGTTATGTGTATCGTTCAATTCGTCTAGCGTTAATTCGACTATGGTATTGCCGTTGTTGTCAGTAATTTTTACCCCAGCAGATGTATGGGTGCGCAGTAAATCGCATATCCCCCACAACGTGTTTTCGATAGGGGATGTTTGCAGTAACAAATTGAGTTGGTCGATAAACAAAACAATATTCACTGCAAGCTCCTCCTTGTGGGATGCTTTATTATCATAGCTTTATCACGTGTTTCGAAATTACAGCTAAGCATGTGACAAGGGTTGTACGCTCTCACTCATCGCTTTCAGGTGCTTCTATGGCATATTTACACGCAGAGCAGGCAAACAACCGCTTTTGCCGCCCTTTTTCTACCATAAACTGGCCACAGTCTGGGCAGTTTTCTCCTGTTGGCAAGTTCCATGAAATAAATTCGCACTCCGGTGACTTTTCGCAGCCATAATATTTGCGTCCCTTTTTAGACTTCTTTACAACAACCTGTGCATCGCAAAGCGGGCAGTTTGCACCTGCTTCTTCAAAGAGCGGCTTGGCATTGCGGCACTCTGGGAAACCGGGACAAGCCAGAAACTTACCAAAACGCCCAAACTTTATTACCATATTGCGCCCGCACAGGTCGCAGAGGATATCCGTTACTTCGTCTTTGACTTCTATATCGCCGATTTTTTCTTCCGCTTCTTGCATTTTTTCGGCAAATGGTGGGTAAAACTCGCGTACAACATCTTTCCATTCTCCCTCGCCAAGCTCTACACTGTCGAGTTTGTCCTCCATACGTGCGGTAAAGTCTACGTCAACAATGTAGTCAAAATACTCGACCATTATGTCGTTTACGATTTCGCCAAGCTCGGTGGGGTATAGCACCTTATTCTCTTTGGTAATGTAGCCGCGGTACATGAGTGTAGAAATTGTTTGTGCAAATGTACCCGGGCGGCCAATGCCAAGCTCTTCCATTGTACGCACCATGCTGCCCTCCGAAAAGCGGGGTGGCGGTTGCGTAAAGTGCTGCATAGGTTTGTATTCAAGTACACTAAGTTTGTCACCAACATTGAGTGCGGGCATTGTCACATCTTTTTCGCCATCCTCATTTTTGCTATACACGGCAAGGTAGCCGTCAAACTTGAGAACAGAGCCGCTTGCACGCAAGATGATATCATTTACGGATATTTTGACAGACAGCGTATCATACATAGCTGGGTTCATTTGGCTGCCAATGAAACGCTCCCATATTAGTTTGTATAACTTGAACTGCTCGCCGGTAAGCGATGCTTTAAGCAGCTCCGGCTTGCGCATTGCAGATGTTGGGCGGATAGCCTCATGAGCGTCTTGTGTGCGCCCGCGAGACTTGTACTCTGGTCGTACGGCAGGGAGGTAACTATCGCCGTAGCTTTCGATTACTAGTTTTTTCGCATCCTCGTACGCTTCGTCAGAAATACGGGGTGAGTCTGTACGTATATATGAAACAAGCCCTACAGTGCCTTCACCCTTGATATCAACACCCTCATATAGTTGCTGGGCAACGCGCATGGTTTTGCTGGTTGCGTAGCCAAACAGTTTGCTTGCTTCCTGCTGCAATGTGCTAGTGGTGAATGGTGCTGGCGGCTTTTTCTGCCTTGTACCTGTTTTTATATCTACAACAGTAAAGTCGCCTTTTTTTGTCGCCGCTATTACGGCCTTTACATCTGCCTCGGTTTTAAGCTCTTTTTTGCCGTTATCGCCTGCGTTGTAGCGGGCTGTGAGTTTGCTCTTCGCGCTTTTTGCACCGGCCTGTGCAAGGTCTACCTCAAGCGACCAGTATTCTTCCGGAATGAACTGTTCAATTTCTTCTTCCCTGTCGCAAACCAGTTTTAGTACAACAGACTGCACGCGTCCTGCACTCAAGCCTTTTTTTACTTTTCTCCATAGCAGCGGGCTAATGCGGTAGCCAACCATGCGGTCTAGCACACGTCGGGCTTGTTGCGCGTCTACAAGGTCCATGTCTATGGTGCGTGCTTCCTTTAATGCTTTTTTCACTGCCGATTGCGTTATTTCATTAAATACAATGCGCTCGGTGTTTTTTTCGTCCAGTTTGAGCGCGTGCATCAAGTGCCAGCTAATGGCCTCGCCCTCGCGGTCGGGGTCAGTTGCGAGGTACACTTTTTTGGCGGTTTTTGCTTGTTTGCGTAAATTTGCCAAAATATCGCCTTTGCCCCGGATTGTAATATACCTTGGCTCGTAGTCGCTATCCACGTCCACGCCAAAGCTGCTTTTGGGCAAGTCGCGTACATGGCCTACGCAGGCTTC
>Ga0123355_10004093_pt1 | contig 21133 bp, 14 predicted proteins | sample TergutEmb28metaG_3_FD_89872 | JGI IMG/M metagenome (GOLD analysis project Ga0123355, IMG submission 89872) | Embiratermes neotenicus P1 segment gut microbial communities from Petit-Saut dam, French Guiana - Emb289 P1 | ecosystem: Host-associated > Arthropoda: Insects > Digestive system > Gut ...
ACCACGGGAAAGTTATTGCGTATATTAGCAGCACTTGTACTCAACACGGCATGCACTGCTTCATGCGCCATCGCCCAGGGGGGGTCTAGGATATTTTGAAAATTCGTAATCCGCCTGTTAATGTACCCACCGCCGCCACTTCCATATGGCACATCGATGTGTATGTTAAACACCACAAACCGCCGGTTCGGCTCATGCCCAAACCAATCGCTAACAAAGAATATGGATTCTTCACCGATGGCTACATGGTGGCTTACCATGTCCCACGTCCATTGCTCCGGTGTTCCGTCCCGTTCATGCCCAAAATAGTACACGGCATATGTGCTTCGCACACTAAGTACAATACCGAAGGGCGAAAGCGGCGCGCCTTCCACTGTTTGCACACGCCCACGCTCATATCGGATAATAAAACCGCTGTCATTTTTTGCACCCGTAAAATCCGACCAAAAATTAACAGCAGCGGTTATGGCGTCATCCGCATACTGCGCTTGGGTATGCTTCCCAACAAACTCCCGCAATGCACCGGCTTCGCTAATATGCTGTACAAAAGCATGAGCAACCATTTCTATGTCCCTGGGTGAGGTGTCTGGGATAAACCCGGGGATAAACCAAGCATCCCCAAAACCAGGTAGTCCGTCAGCTACCATTTGACGGGCGGTTTCAACGGCGTTGCTTATATCACGCGCATCCGCGCTATTCAAATACAAATCCAACCCCACGCTTAACCACACAGGCAAGTTATCAAGTTCGCGTTGCGTGAGTTCTTCGATTGAAAATGAGACTGTGTCAGGAGCAGGCTCTTCGGGTTCGTCAAGCTCGGTTGTACATATCTGTTCGGTTTCGCCAACTTCGTTCTCGTATGCCGATTCATCTTCTCCAATAAGATTGTACGTGTAACACGACGATGGGGGATAAGTATATTCGGCATCTTCCTCCGTCGTACTCCCTCCGCAAGCAGTAAATAAAAAAAGTAACGCTAACAATAAGAATAAACGCTTATTCATAAGCTAACCTCCTCATGGGTGTACCATCCTGTATTGATTTCGCAAATCCTTTGAAGGTCTAACTTGAACATGTGGCATTTGCACTCTCTCCTCTCGATGTCCATATTATATCCTTATATGACTACCATTTACAAAGGCCTAACCATTGGAAGTGACTTAAGTCAGGCGACGACAACTTTCCATACGACGATGAATTAGCCGATTTTATGCGCGGGTAAGTAAAACCAAACTGGGCATGCAGTTCAACTTGCACACGTCACAAAGAATCTGAATGTTTTATCTTTTAGGAAAGGAAATAGACAACATGAGCAAAAAATAATAGAATATAAGCACAAAATAAACATATTACATACTGTACTCATATCCGCTGTTTAAGTGATCGCTTTTGGCCCAATCATCAAAACTGACAGCTTGTAGTTCCCACACCAATTTGAGTATTGTCGTCTATGAATACAGCTTCTTATTATGAATAGACATAATTCAACAAAGATGCAAGCGATGAAATACTAAAAGATGGCTTGGTTGCAAAGCGATATAGATAAATAGAGAGTGCTGGGGGTATAAATGAACAACTACAAAATACTTGAAACGGAGCGTCTGCTTTTGCGTCCATTTTCTATTTGTGACGCAAAAGCGATGTTTTGCAACTGGGCAAGTGACCCAGAAGTTGTTCGTTACATGCCATACGATGCGTGCAACACTTTGGATGAAACAATACACAGAATATCTGAGTGGATGACTTATTTTGAGAACACCGCACCAAACTCAGCGGTGTTTGCCATCGAATTAAAAGATAGCAATGAAATAATTGGTACAATTGATTTTGCAGAAACTGACATAGAAGCCCGTAGTGCTGAAGTGGGCTATCAACTCGGCAAAGCGTGGTGGGGTAATGGTTATGCAACCGAAGCATTGCGAGCAGTAGTCAAATATGTTTTTGAGATAGTAGGCCTGAATCGGTTATGGGCTTCTTATGATCCCCGCAATCCAGGTTCTGGAAGAGTGCTTCAAAAGGCTAATATGCTATATGAGGGAACATTACGCCAATGTAAAGTAAGGCGTGGTGAACTAGTAGACAGTGTGCGTTATGCTATTCTCGCAGAGGACTATAACAAAAAGAAGTGTCGGCTATAAGGACAATTCTCCTTTGCAGTCATTACAAGGACTTGAAGTAAAAATTAAAAGGCGTGTTTTCATGCATAAACTTAACCCCAACATATATCATGGTCTGTCCAGCGAATCGACACTCGGTGATATGGCACGGCACTTACAAAGTCTTTTGCCAGTAGAGATTCCTGTAAACTACCCGATTAAACCCATGTTTACAAACATCGAAATCGAAGAAAATATACGAAACGGCATGGTTGCGCTATTAGATTTTATGCGGTTGTTTTACGGCTTGCTTGCGGAGATTAGCAAACAATACGATAAACCAAAACCTCAAAGCAGATTGGGCAAAACACCAAGTATTGCTGTAGATTTTCCATTCATTTACCATGCCAGAAGTATATTGCTCAACATTGGCTACAACAGCAAATTGAACGACAATGTGCTGTCGTTTTGCGGAATAAAAACGCTTAATCCCATCATCTGTTGCGAAGGCATGGAAGCAACAACAAAAATCTCCATGCCAAAGCTAATTAGCTGCATTGGTTTCTTAAATGATTGTGGTATGTATTTTGAAGGCCTTGATTTTGATACGCCTAGTCACTGCATGGCAGATGATAGACCTATTGAAGTCACATACCCCGACAATCCAGTTGTGCTTGTGGGGTTGAAAATCATGGCGGTTGCTCAACGCGATTTGCAATGGAAAACCAAGGATGAAGTTTTCTTGCGTTGCGATTATCATGCTTTAGCGAGTGATTTAAGAAAGAGATAAAGTTTCCCCCTACCTCACATACTCTATCCTAACAACCCTATTTTGCTGCCGTTCTTCTTCACTGTCGGCATATAGCGGCCCGCCATTTATTGCGGTTAGCCTACTTTCATCTATGCCACTATCCGCTATCCGTCTCATTACACTTACAGCCCTACCGTAGGCTATGTCCCGCCCTAGCTCTGTAAACTCCCCGCCACGTAGCAGCGATACAAAGCCATGCACATTAAGGTCGTACTCACCACGGTGGTTGAGTACGTTTATTACTGCGTCTATTTCACTTTGGATGTAGGGGTTAAGATAGTCCCTAATCTCTGTGCAATAGGGCTCAAAGAACACAGTAATATACACAACTTCCACAATATTGCCTTCAAAAGTGTACCCCGGCGGCAGTTGTACCGCCCGCAATGGCGCTACATCAAACAAGTCGCCCCTGCTTGGCCGTGGAAGCGCAAAGCCATGCCTGTTTATCCACATTGCATGAAATATATTTTCTGCAATATTGCGGTCATGAAGGACCATCAAGTTATGCCTTCTGTCATAAAAGGAAACATACCTTAGCTGATTTGCAAGTTCATCGTCACTGGTATATCTATGGGTCTCTATATCTCTTATATGGTTTAAGTTGGGCCTCCTGGCCAGTGCACCTTCACTATCCCGTACATACGTATAATTAAAAGTTGCGCGCAATGCCCCCATAACAAAGGAGTTTACCAACTGTGGTTGGCTAAGCAGGCTGGCACATACAATAATACCCCCAATAAATAAGCCACCACTTCCAAATTCGCCCCCCATATATGTAGAATAACCGGGGCTGTATATCATCACGGCCTCAAACCCCTGTCTATAAAGGATGTAGTACACCTCCGCAAACTGCTCTACAGACAGGCCTATAGCGTTATACTCGCCGCTTACAAGATAATCGGCCATGCTTTGTGCCGTTAAATCCACACTTTGCCGGACATCTATGTTAATAGGTACATTAAGCCGCTCGAAAAGGGAGCCAGGTCTTGGTCTGCTACCAACTCCACGGTTTGCGTCAACCACAGGCTTCCAGCCAAGCCATTCATCTATTAGCAGGTTAATCCCAGAGGCGGCAGGCACTGGCTGCGCGGGGGTTGGGGTTGGCAGTGGCGCTTCATCATTGTCATACTCATATACATCTTCCCCGTTGTTGTAGGGATGCAGGCTTGGGCCTGGCGTAGGCGACGATATATATTCACCCATCCCATCTCCGCTGGGGGGTGGGGCAGCACCGTTACACGATGCCAATAAAAGTACAACTGCAACTACAATAAGGCAAAACGTTACAACCCTCATGCAAACCTCCTGCGCCTACGGCAATAGTTATACAACTACAATTGCCCCTTGTTTTATATGCGGCGAAATACTCATGTCTATACGGTTGTTAGCCAGCCTACAAGCGGCCGGTGCTACAAGTTTCATACCATGGCGTTTATAACCGCCTTTAAACAACTCATAAAAACCGTTTTGTTCCAGTACTCGCTTCTCTTTAGAATCAAACCCAAAAGCCGGGAAAATATATGAATCTTCGCTGCCGCCAAAGGAGCATACAAAAAACAACATCCCCTCCCCCTTTTTATCACATATAAAGGGGGAAAGGTCGTTATATTTACGTGTTACCCCGCCGCCATCTTCTATGCCAAATGGTACGCGAACATAGCGCTCGTTAAACTCGTCCTCTGCAGCGTCTGAATGCATTGCGTCGTTGTACAACTGTACTGCGCTATCAACCAATGGCTGCATATCAACGTATTGGTCATCGCCTACATTTGTATCCATGGCAGGGCGTGTATCACTGTGCGCAAGACACTGGTACTGGTAGCGCAGTACAGCACCAAGGCTGTACCCGCCCCAGTATCCATGCATGTATTTATCGAATACACCTTCTGGCAATGCCTGGTTTAAGTGCTGCACTATGCGTTGGCAGTGTTTAACCGTATCACCGCATAAATCATGCAGCACCGGCTCGCCGTTGTTTGCGATGGCTGTATTTGCATAGCCATCTTTATACCCGCAAGCATACCCTTCCTGGTACAACCTAGCTAAAAGTTCAAGCTTATCATCAGACATACCAGCACCTCGTCTACAGGCCTACCAAGATAAGCATGATAAACTTAAGCACAGCATAACCGTTGTATGCCCTTACAGAAATAGGCGGCAACTGGCTATTTGCATTGTGTACCTTTATATCCTCGATATAGTACTTTGCAATGTTTCTTGCTTTTTCTATGTCTGTGGCTTTTTCTTTAAATATCCGATTAAAATCTACCGGCGAGATTTTGTAAAAAGCCAATATAAAATTAGCAATTTCATCTATTAGCTTGTCGTCTTGATAATCTTCGTTGAGCTTCATTGTCAGATGATGCACTATGTTATCCTTCGTGCCCAGGTCCTTGTATTCGCTCTCTTGTATATTGCGCGTTGCGTATATCTCACCTATGCGGCGCATAAATTCGTCGTTATCTTTATCGTCTTTGTGTTCATAGATGATTCTATCTATGTCATGCTCAACAAAGGGCTCTACATCCCTATCAGCTTCCGCATACACCAAGCCGTATGCCGCTTCGCTTTTGGGTCTGTCGCTGGGCAGGAGGTTAATCGTGCAATTTGTATCTCCCAGGCCTTCTTTTACATACAGGGGCAATATGCCGTGGCTGTCTTTTTTGGTGCCCTGGGGAAGGTTGTCCCCATCATAGTGCACCCAATCTATCATCTTTGACCCATTGCCAGCCAAGAAGACATTAAGATTATCACCGTCCGCAAGCCTGAAGCGCTCCTCGCTCCTTAGTTTTTTTATAAGCCCCCCAATAAAATACATCAGGCCCGCAATAGACATCTTGATCTTGGAAAGATGCTTGATACTGTTGCCGTCTGCAACATCATAGTCCTGCACGCGGCTTACCTCATAGCTAAGGCTGTTGGCCCTGCCAAATGGTTGCAGCTTTTCTACGATACCGGCGCAATTTTTTACATATGTGTCTATTGCATGTATAAACTTTTTGGGCTCTGGGCTTTGCCCGCCGGCAAGCCCTTTACTAAACCCGGCGTTGGCCATTTGCAACAACTCTACATGCTTAGTCAACTGGCCGTTAGCATCTGTCATGCCGTTGGTTAGCGAGTCCATGCGCTTGTTAAGATGCTCATAAAATTTCATTACTACGGCCTGTGCGTCCCTGTTTGTCTGATCTATTATTCCAGCTGTTAGTATATATTGGGCTGCAAAAGGTATAGACAAATGCGCATTAACACCAACATCCCCATCAACAACTGTCTTTCTTTGGACGACAGAAATATCCATAGAGCCGCCGCCTATATCCATACAAACAAAGCCATGGGTAAACGGGTCTTTTGCACTAGTTTTAAGGAAAAAGTCTCCGTCATTCTTTATACAAGCGAGCCCAGTCGAAATACTCTCGTTAAAAAACTGGACGCTTGCATTAGTAAAGCCGGAAAAATTCCTTACTTGTTTCAAGGCTTCCCCGTTCCATGCGGTATTAAATTTTTGCCGCTGTGCCTCGGGCAAGCTGGTAGGGTACGAGACTCTAAAATCCGCCACGCCTACATTACCGTTTCTTATTTTTACTGCTGCTACACAGCACATAAGCGCAAACTGGCCCAAGAAAGCATTAAGCGCATCTATGTCACCCGTCCATTTCATGTCATACTTAAAATAACGGGATTGCCCCAGCATACTGTGTTGCGCAAAATTGCCAATCTCAAGGCCGCTTGTCCTGTATATGTTGGCATGGATAAAAGGCAAAGGATTATTGTTTCCATTGAAGCGCATCAACGTAGAGCTAAAAACACTGCGCTCACGGGTATCACCCAAGCCACTATCAACAACCCATTTGCGCTGGGATGCAATAGCCGCCGGCAGTTCTAAGTCAAACCCTTCTCTTATCTTTGTTGTGACATAATTTGACTCCACTAAAGATAAATCAAAAGGTACCGGCTTTCCGTTTAAGCCCATGATATAAGCAACAGAGTTGGTAGTCCCAAAATCAACACCCATTCTTACTGACTCATTACCCGCCTTGAAATAAGAGCCTTCTGTCCCGTCGGCCTTTATCCAACGCGGCCTTACAAACAAACACCCCGATGGCCTCCCATCAAAATGCACATCCAGCATCCTTGGATATTTTTCGACAGTAAATGTTTTAAACAAGGGCGTGACAGTTATTTCAGTTTCAAGCGTAGCGTCTCTAAAATCGGCTACAGAAAGCGAGCCAATCTCCAGATTATTGGGGCCGCTGTTGTTTGCCGAAATAAAAGACGGGAACGATATATTATTGTAGTTATTGCTTGCAGATGTATTTATGATAGAAACCGCATAGCTTTTCCAATGCTCTATCTCCACATCTGGCCATATTGCTACGGCGGGCAATACGTCGTCTATTGCATTTGCTGTGTCAATGTTCCCGTTTACGGCATACTGCTTAATCATAGGGAATGTTTTGCCATTGGCTACATGACTTAGTACAGATATTTCATATACATTTGTATCGTCATACAACCCCCTGTAAACCTCTACAAAATCTAGCCCATACCACCTAGATGTAGACTCGTCAGGTGCAGCAGAAAATTGATGCATGTACTTACACGCAACCTCTGTAAAAGGCAAAATAATCCCGCCTGCAGTCACAGGCTCTAGGTTATTATTTTTGCAGGTATACATGCCTCCAAGGATAGTGGGGGCACCCCTGTCTGTTTCATAGTTTAATATTTTGCATTCTAGCTGGTCTGTCCCTCTGTACCTGACCAGCCTGTCCAAAAACAGGTTGTCTGCAATGGCACCACTAAAATATTTTAGTGTAGATTCGGATTCGTCTGTAAAACAGGCTTCTGATGCATCGAAGTAGGGGGCAAAGCTTATATCTTCGTTGCTGCCAACCCCAATGTGCTTTAGAAGCTCTATTTTTTTGCGCTCAACCAGCGCTATTAGCAAGCTCTTGTCTCGTCCAGGTTCGATTTTTACATCTACGCCGTTCCTGTTGGAGAGTCCTTTCACTAGCGAGTCCAACCACTTAGCAAAAAGTGCAATTTCAAAATCGTATAACGCGCTGTCTACTACAAAGTTTGGCGCTGGTGCGTTTTTAGAGCCCCGTGTCCCTGTACGGTCATACATGCTTTGTGTACCCAGTACATAGCGGGGATAGCGCTCGCGAGTCAAGAGTTTATAAAATGCTGCTTGCATAGCGGTTTCGCCGCCGGGGATAGCCGCCAGCAGGGTGTCTGCGGAGCTTACTGCAATCATATCGTTGTTTATGCATATCCCCTGGAGCTTATAATTCTTGCTGGTATTGTGGTACAAAGGCGAAAATCCACTTTCTGTTACTAGTTCGTCTGGGATTTCCATTGTGCTGTTTATATCAACATTGCCCACATGTATACGCCTTATATCTTTAAAAGCAATAAACGTCAGCACATTAAACCACTGGCGCACAACTATATTGTGGTAATAACCCGCACTTGGCACGTCCTCATGGGGCAAGTCCTCAAAAAACGGGGCATTGTGCTTGTGAACAGAAAAATCAAAGGCATCTAAACCATTGGTATTAAGCTTGCTGCCTGTAAAACGGTTATCTTCCCATATTAAGACATGCGAGTTGCCACTATCATCGTCCTGCCATACATTTCTGCCAGTTTTGCTTTTGTACGGTGCAAGCTTTGTGCTTACTATATCTGCTTTAAATGTATTTATATGCTGGAGTGTGATGGTGCTGTGTCTTGCGAAGTCAGAGTTTTCTAGGCGGGCAAGATACTGGTACACGCAAAGCCATTCAAAATGGGTTAGCAGAAAATCTGACGGGCTACTTTCATTTTCATCCATGCCAGGCAAGCCGCTACTAATCACATCCAAGCCAATGGCTTTGGCAATGCCTGCTTCGGGGTCAACCCATTCTTCTTTTTTATATTTGTTGTAGGTGGCTATGCATCTTTCTTTGCCATCGCGTACTGCTACAAGTTTATTTTCTTCTTTTACAATGCCATAGTCTTTTAACTTGTTAAGGGCCAGGCCAGTAAACAGCGCCCTCCATTCGCCCTGTTTTACCCGTTGTTTTACAGAGAAGTTAAACCGCTCTGCCCCGCCCCCTACACTGCTTGCATCTGATATATCGTCGTCAGATGTGCTGTCTTGGGTCTTGTCTGGCGTAAAAGCATCTTGCTTAAACCGTCCCTCTACGCCAACACTTGGCATGATGGGCCAGTTGTCTTTTACATCCCAACCTGGGTAGCGTTCGTGTGGGGGTAACTTTTGCGCTACATCCAGTGGCATCCCGGTTACTCTCACAAGCAAGTCAGACATAAAATCACCAACCAGCTTGTCTAGCACAGTAGTTTCTTTTAGTTCTTCCCTGTTTTCGATAGAAAACCACAGCACCCAGTCGTATACACATGCAATATCTTGGGTGTCTAATTTTTCTATCGAAAAATCTTTTTTCTTTTTTTCTTCGATTTCGGCAATGGCCTTGTCAAAATCGTCTGCCGGGAAAAACAATGTGCTTGGCGAAGTGGCCCCAAGTACAAGCTGCCCGTCGTTGTCTTCTATGGCTGGGGGCTTGTAGTCAAATATAATGTTATAGCAAGACGCTGGCCAGTCCATGCCGTCGAATGCATCTGTGTTTGTTGGCAGTACTAAATTGCTTGAGCAGGTTCTTAAAAAGATACTCTTTGCAGGCGGGTTATCAAGGCTGACTTTTTGGAACTTGATATTCATGTTGTATTTCGCGCTAAGGGCAAGCAAAGCAACCATGCGCCGCCACTGGGTAACAAACACTTCACTCCTGCCAAGCCATTCTTCTGGGTTGCTGATAGCACTGTACAAGTCCAGCGCACGCCGGTAAACAGAAGGAGTAGAAAATGGGTTGACGCTTTTGCCTTCATCACCAATTTTAATTTTAACTAGCTCGTCCAATAAATTAACAGCAATATCAATAGGCGGCCCAAACACACTGGGATTAAGCTTGACTTTACTCTCGCTATCCTCTTTGCCAATTGTGGGCAGTAGCAATAAGTCCATGTTGTCCCTCCTCTATTACGTTACGTGTTTAGCTATACGACTGTAAACCGACTGGAGAATCTGCCTTATTGCGATATCAACATCGGTCTTTGTTTTAATGTCACGGTGCACGCGGTTATATATATCGGCATATACAGCACTCCAGGAAATTTTGCTACCTGTTACGAATGCTTTGTCTGCACCTATATTATTTTCGCAATCTTTAATAAACGCCTCTGTAATCTTTGCTAAATTTATGTTTTTCTTGCTTTTTAGCTGCTGGGCTATTACGTACCGGCTTCTTAGCATCGTGTGTACAAAAAACCGCTTGAAACGCTCTTGGCCAGCTACGCTGTCATCGTACTCATACTCTGTAACCATGCGGTACAACCATGTGGCTTGTCCGTTAAAATAATCAAGCAGCCGCTTAAATTTTAGCAACCCGCCATCGCTGTCACCAAAAACCGTATCGTCCCAGGCGCGCTTTTTAACAAAGGGCTCACGCACTATTGCCGGCCATTGGACATCGCTGCCCATCTTTTTCTTTTTTAGACCGCCATCGCTGTGTTGGGTAAACTCGTTTAAAACCGCAGGGATAAATACATAGTTAAACAACAAAAACTTGCTTAGGCTTTTGCGCAGCGCCTCGCCTCCGGGCATATCTTCCCATGTCATATCAAAAAATGCAGCCTTGTCTACACCAATGCTAACCCAGTTGCGGGATGGCAATTTGTCTTTTTTCGATAGCATTTCTGTCACAGACGAGCTAAAACACTCCTTTGCGGCAAGTGCGGCGTATAGCTCTACAACATGGGGCCAGTTGTCCTGGTCCTCTCCCATGTCTGCGTATTTATTGCGTATTATTCTTAGGGATTTGTTATCGTCTTCTGTATCTGGAGCGCCAAGCACATAAACCTTGTCAAACACATCTGTTGCCTTATGCTCCCGGTAGTAGACCATGGCATTTTTAGCGCTTGCCAAAAACTTTTTAGGGTCAAGGAGTTGCTCGCTATCGCCCTCTTTGCGCATAAACGAGAAATATGGCAAAAGGAACATCCCGGCTATGTGCAGCCTTCCGGGATAGCCGTTAAGCGCATCTCTTATCTTGCGAGCTACGGCTGGGAAGCCCGATGCGCCCGTACCACCAAAAGACGACGCAATAATAAAAATATTTATTTTTTCACCTGTTGACCCAAGCTCGTTGAGCATATCGTCTAACATGCCTTTGATATGAACAGACTCCTCCAGCCAGCGCGCAAATGCAAGCGAGCCAATCGACGGGTGGGCAAAAAAGCCTTCTGACATGTTTAACTCTGCATACTCTTTGTGGCTAAACAGTGCTTTCATAAAATTGATTTCGGCATCGCACCCTTGGTCGCCTCGCGAAACCATGTCTTTTATGTGATATTTTTTTGTTTGTTGGCTCCCGTCCGGCCCTGTAACCGGTGTAAGGGCAAGGCTTTCTTTAACAGCTTGGGATATCTTTGTTTTGAATGGGGCAAAGTTTTTTGTGTCTGCCCCGCGAATATCCTCGCGGCAAGCGCTGTACTCGTCTATTAGAGTCCGTACAGCATCTCTGCTGCCGTTGGTTATGTCTGGGTCTATTATTAGTACCTTTAGCTCGTCTGCGTCTATGTGCCCGCAATCACACAAATGTACGACATGCCTCAATACACGTATCCCAGTGCCACCAATAGCAATTACATAGTTAGACATAAAATTTCCCTCCTATATCAAAAACTAAACCAGTGCCTCGTGGGCAATACCAAAAAAAACAAAAGAACCACAACCTGGATTGCCAACAAAGGAAGGAAATGCAACATGTGGCTAAAAAGGAGTGAATTTTCAAAAATATCTACCAAAAAAGCCGTAAACACAGCCCCGCCGGCCAGGGTTTTTATGTGAAATATCGTGTAAAACGCCGCAATCTTTTTAAATTGTTTATTCCGCTTGTAGTAATGTTCGGATGTATCCCGGCAGTGCCATAAACATAAAAAGGTAACAACGCCCATAAGGGCGCCAGTAGCACCATATGACCCCGTTTTCAAATTTGCCCAGCGTTCAATTGCCCAAGTGGCCAGCGGAAACAATGAAAACGAACCTAAATACAAACGGTCGCTTGTTGCCACGCTTATATAGTGCCCCGCCAAGTATGACAGGCCCACCAACCCTACAAAAATCAATGCACGTATTATGTTTTTTTGTGTTGTGTGTTTCATTGTGCTGTTTCCCCCTTTAAATGTTTGCCCGCTGGCCTACAACGGCATAAACCAAAATATTTGCCACAATACCACTGGACTCTTCGCCCACACCAAAATATCCAGCCCTAATAGACAATTGTGTTAGCATTTGCGAAAGCCCTACAGTGTACTGGCTAAAAATTATTGGGTTGTGTATAAGATAGTGATTACTCTCTACGGCGGAGTAGTTGCTAATCCACCCTGGCAGTACATTATCCCGCCTAACTCTTACATATGTTGTAACCCGAAATCTATTTCTTGGGTGGTTGCCCAATGGGCGAATAGACTGGTTTGGGTTGTTCTCCTCTACATTTATCCTTAGCGTAAGGGTCAACTCGTCTAGGCTGGTTGTATTAGCCCAGTCAATTTCGCTACGCGCCATTATGTCTCGTGCCCTGTCTGCCGAGACTGGGTGCCAGCCTGTTATTTCGTCTCGCAGGTATTCGATATTATGGGTCAAATAAAACTCTGTGTTTTCGGGCATCCAAAACTGGGGCAAGGTAAATGGGATTGCTATGTCCAGTCTCGCGTCCGGTTCAGCAAAATTGGGTATTATGTCTAGGTACAATATAACGCGCTCATCCAGCGGAGTTATTTCTTCGTTTTCGTGCTGCAGCACTAACCCAGAGTTCCTATACCACCTTACTTGCAGCCCGTGATTTCTATATATGTGTGCGGTTACATCGCGCTCTATTGTGCTGTAATTGTGGAAGTTGAAGGTTGTATTTATCTCGTTGTTGCGGTGGAAAAACATATAATCAAATGTCAAACCATCAAGATTTTCTAGGCCAGAACGCAGCAGATATGAGTACTCAAAAACATCTTGCGCATCCCCCAAGACCAAGATATATAAGGGCCGCGTGCCGTCATGCCACAGCATTTGCCAATTACCTTGCCCGTCATGGTGCATATCTGCCTCTTGTGGGTATGTAGCATTGTATACATTGCCATAGAACGGCAAACGGAAAGAGAACATAAAAATTGCTTTTTCTGAGTCAGTAATAAATTCTGCCAGGCTGCTTACAATTTGTTCTGTGGCAAACCTATGCTCTATTAGGTCTGTAACAATAACCGATACATTGTCCCTGTTTGTGTTGCGTATGGTACTTGACAAGAAATTTGTCCTATAGTGGTTTTCGTACGGGGGGAAATAGAATTCCTCGAAGGCGCCGGGCTGGCGGCCCCACTGCGAAAAATACCAAGGGATAGAAAAGAAGAACGGACTGATGGCCGCCTCATGATAAAACTGATGGCCGTACAACCAATATGGCGTTGTCCCATCCCCATCAAAATTGGTTATGTCAAACCTATAAAAATTGCGTTGGATAGTTCCCCTGCCGCCATCAAGCAAGTCCGCTGCAAATGGCAGCAACTGCAAGATATCGGCAAAGTGCTTGTTTGTACTTGTATCTGCCTGCTCTACAGCTCTGGCAAAACCCGCCATAAAAGATGTTGCCTGTATATAAAAATCAATATTTGCAGGTGACCTTTGTGCCTGGCCGGTGGCACTAGCGCTGTGCCGCATTGTTACTGTTGCGTCAGGGTCGTTTGGGGACGTGATTCTGCTACACGCGGCTACAAAAATAAGTGCAAGCAGTAGGAGTGCTAGGGTAGTTAGGCTTTTCATTATTCCCCCTCCTCTGCCCCATTACTATGCATGTCTGGGTCATCAAGATACGTCTGGTTCGGCTCTAGATCTGCAATGGAAAGCGGAGCTACATTTAGCTTAAAATTGAACATCCTGTGCATTAATTCGACAATTATTTTTTGGGGGTTGTAAGTAGCAAAGTCGGGTGGCAGGCCTGCACTGGCTATAAAGCGGGCAGTTGTACTTCTTATTTCCTCATCCATGAGGTCATTGGTTTTAATTAGTTGCAGGGGCGTTTTATTTTGCTGCGCGCTATAGCTCTTTCCAAAAATTATTACGTATTTCTCATTTTTAGGGTCATCTTTTAGCCAGCTACCTATCCTCTCCCACCACATAATGTCTGTGGACCCGATAGATGAGCCAAATATGCAAAAGACCGTGCTCTTGTCTATGATATTTAGGGCTTTGTCCATTTCTATCCCAGGAGGCAGGTTAGATTCCTTTAATACATTTAACAAGTTTTGCTTAATAAACATCCTTTTCACATCTGGGTCGTTGCGGATACTTTCATTTGATATCTGACTTGGATTGCCCACGCCCATAACCGGGTAGCTTTTTTTGACATGACCATGTACATGAATACTCTCGCCAATGCGCCTTATGCCATCGTTACCTTGTTGCAATTCCCCATCTAAGTCGCTTTCGTCTACCAGACGGTCAAAGATATCTGTATAATTCAATTGCAAGAAGTTTACTTCATGGCCGTTGATGATATTTTTAAGGGTGCGTGCAATTTTTGCATCAGATACCTGCGTATAAAATAAGTTAATGGACTTTACAAACTTTTTCAGTTCGGCATTCATGTCCCGTGATATATTAACCCTCTTGCTTAGCGCGATCAGATATTTCATAAAATGCATATAAAAATCTTCTAAGCAGTCAACAAAATGCTTAGCCTGCTGTTCCATATTCCTATCGTCAAATTTTTTGCTTTGTTTGCCGATGCCTTCTTCAAAGTCAACCCAGTCTTCCCACGCACTGTCATTTAGTATTTTTGTCTTAAATCGTTTGAGCATCTCGCTCTCGCCACATGAGTCTTCTCTATAGACTTTCAAATAGTCCCTAAAGCTTGTAGGCAACCCTATGTTTAAGTCAAACCCGTTCCCAAGGATAAATGTTAATGACATAGCTATCCCCCCAGTTGTAATTTGGCGCAATTGCGCCACTTATGTATAGTAGCTTACCTTTGTATAACCCCGACTGTGCCGGATTAAGCTGTGATTTAATGCTGGTTATACTAATCTCAAATAAATTCTGAAAATTTGCCCAAATAGAAAATATCAGGTATTAGTGATTTTTCGTTTGGGCAAATTTACATTTTACTTGAGATTAGTATTAACAGGTAATAGCCCTGGGGTTATTTGACATTTATTGCTACAGACAGGCTTTGCCAACACCACAGATTTTGTCCCTGCGCAATAGAACAATTAGCGATTTATTGCGTCATCTATCTGTTATTTTCGTCGATGATGCCACTGCTGTCAACCGGACATGCGTTCGCATGGCAAATTACATCTACATTGCTACACGATATGCACAAGTGGAAATTAAAGCAATTTCCTACAGGCATAAAGTGGCTACGCCACTTGGCTTCGGATGCAAGTGGAAATTGAAAACAATTTCCTACAGGCATTAAGTGGCTACGCCACTTGGCTTCGGATGCAAGTGGAAATTGAAAGCAATTTCCTACAGGCATAAAAAAACCAGATGCACTCGCGCATCTGGCAATACAGGGCACACACGCCCTACACAAATAATTGTATCAATCCTAAATTATGTAGCTATATTCACCTAAGCCCCACTAAGCACAACCTCAACCCAAAACAAGTCCCCAACAACCCTAATATCCAAACTCCCGCCCATAAGCTCAACCAGGCTTTTGGCAATATAAAGCCCTAGCCCGCTGCCCTCTGTGTGCCGGGCTTTGTCCCCGCGTATAAACTGCTCTGTTAATGCGCTATCTGGCACTTTTTCTATGGGGGTGGCGGATGTATTTTGCAATGTAAAATGCACTGTGCCGTCATATGGCATTGGCGTGATTTCTGCAAAAACACGCGTGCCTTCTTGGGCGTATTTTGTTACGTTAGAGAACAGGTTCTCCAGTGTGCGATACAGGTGGCGGCTGTCCGCAAATACAACCGTCTGGGCAGGTATGCCGTTTTCTTCGCACGCGATAAACACTTCCGGTTGGCGAATCACCAGCGTTAGCCCGCGCTCGTCAAAGCCGTCTTCAAATTCCCCGGCTACTTGGCCTACAATTTCCGCCAGGTTTAGCTCTTGCGCTTCTACGCGCAGGTTGCCGGTGCTGGCCTTGGATGCTTCCATTAAGTCCTCTATTAATGTCTTGAGCCTGGAAGATTTTCTTACTAGCACATTTACATACTCTGCTGCTTGCCCTTGCAAGCCTTCTGTTGTTAATAAGTCTACATAGTTGATGATGGAGGTCAGGGGTGTTTTTATATCGTGGGACACATTGGTTATTAGCTCGCTTTTAAAACGCTCTGCTTGTATTTTTTCTACGCTGGCCTTGTCATACTCTGCCGCCAGGCTTAGCAAATGGGCCGCACAATAGGTAAAAGCCCCAAGGGTCGCAAGCGAAAACACCAAAACCAACGGTATAGAAAAATAAGCCATAAGCAATACCAACTGCCCCGCAAGCAACAAAAGCGCAGAAAAGCCTATTGGCCGCCATACAGAGTAAACACTAAAAAATCGCACCCAGTAAATTGTCGAAAAAAGAGTTCCATCCCTCATCCTAGCTACCAATTCCCCCAGGGCCAGCAGCGCAAAGATATATGCAAATAGCGGTAAAAGCACAAGGTTGGTCCATGTTGTACCTGGTGGCAGCGGGGTAATTACCATCCTGCCGCCACCCCACCTTACGAGTTGCCATGCCACATTTGCACAAGCTGCAAACCCTGCACAGCAAAAAACTAGCAAGTATAAATAGTCGACCCTTCGTATAGGGTAAGAAGGCCGCCCGCTTAAGCGTACCAGGTCAAAATCGGTTTCACTTGAAGTAGATGGGCTTGTTTTTGCATACCATATAGAAAACGCAAACGCTAACAAACAAACCAATAGCAGCAAAAGCGACACCTCTACCCCAAAGTTAAATAATTGGCCTATTAGCCAGCCAATATGTGCATTGAACGTACGGTTCCCGGCCCTTACAAGGGATATGGCACTTATAAAACCCATTATTACCGATATAAATCTAATAGAGATTAATATCGCAACATTGCCATTTTTCATATAAATCTCCGTCCTGCAACTTGTTTATACCTGTTTATGCTTGTTTTATGCTAGTTTTACGACTTTGTACCCTAGGCCATATACAACTTTCAAATATCGCGGCTCCTTGGGCGTGATTTCTATTTTTTCGCGGATATGGCGGATGTGTACGCTTACGGTTTTAGACACATGAAAGGCCGGCTCGTTCCATATGGCTTCATATATTTGGTCGGATGTAAATACCCTGTCCATGTTGGACATTAGTAAGTGTAGTATGCTGTACTCTAGTGCGGTCAAGTTTACAGCCTCACCTTCGGCTTGCACCAGCTTTTTATTGTCGTCTAGTATCAGCCCGCCGGTTTGGTATATCCCGGTTTCTACAGCTGTGGGGTTCATCCCGCCTAGCCTTGCATAGCGGCGCAGGGTGGCTTTTACCCTTGCAAGAAGCTCCACAGGGTTAAATGGCTTGGTTATATAGTCATCTCCGCCCATGTTTAGCCCCAGTATACGGTCTGTATCTTCCGACTTTGCCGAAAGGAATATTATTGGCACATTGCAAAACTCGCGGATTTTTACCGCCGCTTGCAGCCCGTCTACCCGTGGCATCATTATGTCTAGAAGGATAAGGTGGATAGCTTCATTCTGGTTGGCCTTCTTCGTAGCTTGACCCGCAAAGTCACGGTTGCCCGCCGCAGCAGCAGTGGGGATTGCGCCAGCGCGGGCAGCCTCGATGGCTTCGTGGCCGTCTTTTGCTTTTATTACACCATAGCCTTCCTGGCGCAAGTAAATTTCCAACGCACCCAGGATATCCGCGTCATCATCGCAAATCAAAATATTATAGTCCATCATGCACTCCATTCCACGCCACAATTACAAACCCGCCTTTATTGTCCGAAGATACCATAAATTCTAGTTCATATGGCACATATATCATACCGTCTTGGGGGAGTTTGTGCATTATATGATAAGTTTGGCCGTCTTTTTCAAAGCTTATATGCCCATAATTGATAATCTTTGCAACATATTCTTCTAATACAAGATTGCTGTGCTTCATAAAGTATGCGTGTGCACGGCCTACATAGCGGAAGTGCCATGGCTCAAACTCTATGCCCGTAATTGCTGTGGCATGTTGCGGGTAGCGCAATATTAAACCATAGCGGTACGAGTTTGCCGCAAGCCACTCCCCTTCTGGGGTGTTGCCCATTTCCATCATGCCAATGCCAGGGGCTAGTATATCTGCGGCCAACCCTGTGTGATGTTCGCTATGCCCTGGGGGCTGTACAAATGCGCTATTAGAACCGTCACCGTACAAGTCTGTCTGGGCTTCATAGCTACGGAAGCCACTGGATACAAAGAATGCTGCAATATCTTCCTGCCTGGCAGTGGCAAACATCTCAGACACTGCGCGCAGTGCAGACTCATGCAGGTACATACCGTCTACACGACTTACAGCTACTGTTGGCCATGCACCGGTTATATGGCCGCTGTAGGGCTCGTATCGCATTGCGTGCTGGCGGTTTATAAGAGCCAGGTAGCCTGTATCTGCTATTTCGTGTATTGGCATGGTTACTAGAGGTATATTGCTTATGGGGTCGCCGTTTGTCCCGTTGATGTTGAGGTCATTGTTGCCGCCATTGTTATATCCATATCCATGGGGCGGCTCTTGGGATTCGCTGCCTGTGCGGGCTGTATAATATCCACCATTTGGTTCGCGTTCGATATTAGGCCCGGCATTATTTGAAAATAATATAATCACGGCTACCACAGCCACCAACGACAAAAATATTACAGACAATGCACCACCGGACAACCGGCTCTTCCGGGATCTTGGTCTTGGGCCTGGGCTTGGTCTTGGTCTACGTCTTTCTGGCCTTGGCCCGGTTGCTCTTGGGGTGGATGTATATATATTGGTGTTCTTCCTTGGTTGCATAATTTCATCTCCTTATGATTTTAGAAGCTGTATTCAACTCCGACAATGGTGACTTTTCGTGACAGATTTTTGCCAATTGAGGCGGCTCTGACGCGGCTGATAAGGCAAGCAAGGAGGGGCCAACGAAAAGTGGCAGAAATCTGACCGAAAAGACGCCGTTGGCGGGGCTGAATACAGCTTCATAGCCTCAACGCTTAAATATTTACTCATCATAAACATGTGTTTAAACGCTCAGTGTACATAAGTATAAAATTGTAAACCTAAATTCATGGCTTATAAAGATTAAGATTTTTCAAATTCCGCATAATAAGTAGGTAGTTATGATTAAGAGCTGTAACCGGCCTGTCATAAACATGTAATTAATCCTTAACAGCACACAGTGTGATATGGCGTTAAAATAATACCATATATAGCAATTCAACTTTAAAGCGGCCCCGCCTGTCGCAGAAAAAGCGTTAAAGCGCCCGCTATTTTCAGCTCGGACAGGACCGTTTAAAGGGTGAATTGCTACATCATCACATACTTTAATACCGATTCCAAATTAATTGGAATCGGTACAAGATAAAACTGCGTCAAGAGGTGTACACATGAAGAAAAATATCAAAAGAATCGCGATTATGTTTGCATTTTTGCTACTAGCCGTAGCTGTACCGCTTTGGGCATATGTAAGTGACGGTACCCCCTATGACCAAGGGCAAGAACAAGACCAAGAACAGGGACAAGAACAAGCACACCCAGGAAGGGGGCGCGATATTGTTATCGACAGCGATTACGATGCAAATTACGTGCAAGACGATACCTACTATTGCGATTATTCTCCTATACAAGATGACAACTCCTTACAACGGGAGTCCAATATTGCAGTAGAAACTGTAAACATAAGCAGCGCCCCATTTGGGATGACCAGCATAACCATTCCCGGCCATGATGATGTGGATTCTATGGCATTTCTCACAGACTACGGCACAGAGTTTTTTGTCATACCGCCACATGGCACGTATTTTAGCCCAGAAACAGCCCTGGCTGTATCTGGGGATATACAAATCACATTTGGCCCAGTTGTTAGAGGTGATGGGCGGCTATTTTTTATTATATCAACCATAGTCGAAGACGATACCGATACAGGCCATTACGAGCCAGAAGCACCCCCTACCGTGGATATAATTTTCTATGCAGGTAGCGGCCTTATGCCCTATGGCGAAAGCGGGTCTATGACTGGCCCGGTGGGGCTACATGTTGACAATGCACCAACGCCGCATCCACCAAACGGATATGTATTTGTTGGCTGGCAACACAACGGCATCCGTGTAGATTTCCCATTCAATGCCGCTGGCAGCATGACCCTTAACGCGATATACGAGCGTGCCCCGGTAGGTGACGCTGCCGGCACAACATTTACATTAACATTTTGGCCGGCAGGCGGAAACATGCCGCCAGGCGAGCCCGCATCCCGCTCATTGCCAATAAACACAGCGCTCAACCAACTGCCTACCCCTACCCGCGACGGTCATGCGTTTGGTGGTTGGCTAGATGGCCACGCACTGGCCACAACACCCGTTATATTAACAAGCAACACAGAGCTTACGGCCGTTTGGGTACGGTTGGCAACAGCAACACCTGCACCCACAAACCAAGACACCACCCCAGCAAGCGCTACCACCACAAGTGCCAACACCCAAGCCAGCGAAACTACTAACAATGAACCTGCAGTGTACGCAGCAATATTTGACCCAACCCCCGGCACATTTGCATCAGGCGAGACAGGCCTACGCACCGGCACGTATGGCACCCATATAAGCAATATCCCAAAACCTCTGCTTAATGGGTATATCTTTATAGATTGGCGGCTCGCAAACGGGCAAACACTTACCGGCGACCTTGTTTTGAATGAGGATACAAGACTTACAGCCATTTGGGTTGCGTCTGCATCGCCAAGCCCAAGTCCCACCCCCAACCCTACCTCTACACCAGGCGTAGGCGGCGCGTCCACACACAACAACCCCCAAACAAGCCCTATACAAGTCAGCCTTATGATTTTTGGCACGATAATGATAGCGGCAATATCAGCCCTGAGCATAATGAAAATAAGCCGCAAACAAATGGCCACCGCAGAGGCATACCGATCAAATATAGCCAGGTACAACCGCGAAAAACGGATAATGGATTTAGTAGACGAC
>Ga0123355_10004094_pt1 | contig 21132 bp, 15 predicted proteins | sample TergutEmb28metaG_3_FD_89872 | JGI IMG/M metagenome (GOLD analysis project Ga0123355, IMG submission 89872) | Embiratermes neotenicus P1 segment gut microbial communities from Petit-Saut dam, French Guiana - Emb289 P1 | ecosystem: Host-associated > Arthropoda: Insects > Digestive system > Gut ...
AAAAAATTCACGCATGCGCATTAAGGTTCAAGGTCGGCTCATGCAAGCGCGCTAGATTATAATCCATCAGGTGTTCGCATAAAAAAATACGGTCGGATACTTTTCTAACAGACCTCGTATACTGTAGGTGACAAGGTATATAAAAACATACGTCACTCTACAGGGATGGAAGGAAGCACAAGGATGGTAGTGGTGACAATGCTGCCTGTCTGCCTCACTTGCATAAGTTAATGGACCCAAAGTGTTTATCAGTAGTCAAAGTTACTACTATCAATATTTGTGTGAAGTGAGTAACTGAACCAAAGGGGTATTTGGGGAAGAATGCTTTAGAAGACCACAGTCCACTCAAGGGAGATGTTGAGGGTGTTGACCCATACAACATCCCTCTGCAGCCACTGAACAGTCCTGCATATTTTTCTGCATTTAACTGATAAACTGTTGATACTATATAACCTGCACAGTTCAGACAGAAAGAAGTATTTTATTTCATCATGCCATCTTTTGCTAGAATTACACAGCATCAACATCAGGTGAATGAGACATGAGGTTGCAGCATCAGTGGACTTATACTGACACTTGGAGAATAACCTATCCCAGTGCCACTGTGCCCACCACAAATCCCGACTGGTCTGGTATTGAAAGCAGGTCTCTGTCATGACACAATAGGTGACTAGGTTGAGAAAGAATTATCTGTCTTACAAAACAAACAAAACAACATTATGCTGCAACAAGACAGCAATGCAAGTATAAACATAACACTGAGCTGTGTTCACATTAACACTGTTGCCAGGGAAAATCAATGAGTACTACGTATTCTGAGTGTACGTTTGTAGCCTTAGTTGTCCAGCATGCAAAGCATATGTGCCATATTATGTCATATGTGGCCTGTCTGGCTTTACCATATTTTTCCACATTCTCTCATAAACAATACAATTTTTGGAAAAAAAATTATTGAACATAAAATGTGTGTTTTGATTTTCCCTACAACTTTCATCTGAAACATCTCTCTTTCTATGAAGAATTCAGCAAAATATCTTCATAAATGTGCATATGCCTTCATGTAAAGTACCTATTATTCTTGTCAGATTTTTAATCAAATGTGAATTTTCTCAACTGATTTTAAAAAAAATACTCAAATATCAAATTTAATGAAAATTCATCCAGTGAGAGCCAAGTTGTTCTATGCAGGTGGAAAGATGGAGAGAGGGACAAAAAGACAGACAGACATGATGAAATTCAGAAAAACGTTTTGCAATTTTGTGAACACACCTAAAAACAGCTGTCATTAAAGGATAAGTATGGATGTCACAAATGTTGTCTGCAACAGTAACATTAAAGAAATTTAAAGAAGACTTATATTGTATTGTGGACACCCTGGTAACTTATAAATTATGCTGTAAATGTCACTTGCTTTGTTATAAAAAGATATGACAGAAATTTTATTTACTATTCCACTTTACAGAACACAACATTCTTTCTTCAGACTTTCTCATACAACTGACATTCTGTCTCAGTGCACATTTGTTTTAAACTAATACTGTTTTGCCTGGTAAACAGCACACACTGAAAGAATAAAATGATTTCAGTTTTATCACATTTAAATATAAAAATCTCTGCAAATATAATAGTCCAATAACTGTCACAATTCCTTATAAATTATAGCAATGTACATTTTGCAGAAATCACAGACATTCTTCACACACACACATTCATTTGTGCAGCTGTTTCAATATAAAAAAAGGTTCACTATTAACAACATAATCTTCATAACTATACCATAATATAAGTCTTGGGTTAAGAATATTTCGCTGGTGAATGCAAGGACCACTTTAGCTTTACAAGCTAATGAAGGTTAGGCAGAACTCTGAAATAAAAACAGCATAAATGCAACATTATTATGAGTATGGACTTGCCATATTGAGGTTGGGAAATTGTATCAATATTAGATCACATTTGAAAATATTTACACACATACACAGAAACTGCAATATTCTATATCTCAAGAAATGAAAATCAGAACACACTACCTTCTTCAATTCTGGTGTCAAGAAACAGAAAATTCTTGTGACACCGAAGACACATATTCCGCAGTACCTGACCCTCTGCAGCATTACTTCTGACATGCCCTCCATACATAGAAATAATTTTATGCATCTACAAAAAGGTCTATTTTCTCACTTCTACCCATCACTCCTGCAAAGATCATGGCATATAAAGGCTGTTTGTTCTCTTCCTTGGTTTTTCATCTTTCCTATTCACTATTCCTGTCAGCATTGCATTGCATCCATTATCCACCTTTCTCAAGATCCGTTGGCCACCTTCCACAGTGTACAACATTCCTCATGCTACTGTCTTTGACCCTGAAGATCAAGGCAGCATGTTCCTCCGAAACATTGCTATCCACCTAGCGAACTACATTCTATAACAATCCAGAAAACCACATTCTGAATAACCCTTAATGGAAAAATTAAGGTGTACTTGTTTCACGATTGCATACACAGCCTAACAAATGGTGTTTCAAAAAATGAACACTCTGTCCTCATGGACTAAAAAGATGAACCCAGGAGATATGTCACCTGACCACAATACTTTGTATACCATTAAGAATATGTGAAAATAACTTCTTTAATGTTACTGACTGTACAGTGCACTACTGTACTTATCAACACACAGCCCAGATGGCAGAACACTGTATTTGTGCAGTACTCTTCCACCTGGTAACACAGCCCTTTAGGCACACATAGCACTCGGAGACACTACCACAATAGCTGCACTGCATATCTGTACTTATATTGTGGTGCTTAAATACCTTATGTGATATTTTTCTCTTCGGCAAAGTGAAGCTGGACAGCAGTCTGATTGATTTCCAGATGGGTGCAAATAATTAACAAGTCAGTTGCAATTATATTGGCGCAGTGTGCTACATCACAGTGACAACTGCGGTTACATCTTGATTATGTCTACCACTTATTCAATGTTAGGCCAAGTCAGATTGTTGCAAACAGTTCAACACAGTGACCTATATCAGTGGTTCCCAAAGTGTGCTACGTGAATCCCAAAGGACTTGCAACCAGTTGCCAGGGGATATGTGGATACATTTCTGTAATGGCTACTTTCAAGTGTACTCATTTTTTCAATTACATGAATAATGTTTTGTCAAAAATAATCGAGGAACTTAATCAAATGGTGCTATGTTTATTTCAAATGACCATTAGAATATCTTCTTATGAAAGTTTCTGCACCCACAAAGCAAGCAATAATCATTTAATTAAAGTCAAATTATGCAAGACATTGTTACTTATGCTACCAGTATGTATTTGTATCTATCTAAAATCAGTTCTAAGATATATATTTTTTTAATTTTGGATACCTATCATCTGGACACTACATTTACATGAGCAAGGATGTGAGAATCTGTAATTATTTTTTTACGATAAAAGGGGTCTATGAGAAACAACATTTTTGAAACACCGACTTATGTGTAGTCTTTGTAACCATCTCCATTCAGAAAATTGATACAAACGTTATGTATCTAATATTTTTGCAGAAACCAAAGATTAAACAAACCATAAATAAACTCCATCCGCTATAAATGGAACTAGGACCCCCCTGTTTGTAAATAGACGGATAATCTTATTCAGTCTGAACTTCTTAAAGTAAATTTTTGTAAAAACATTTTGTAAAGTCAACCATGCTTGATGCAGAAAACTGGATGAGAATGAAGAAGTTCATAAAATTTAAAAACTTTGTCCCCCCCCCCAGTGTATGCAAGGTAGGGATATCTGTATTCCTTGTACACATTATTGGCAACAACTTCAGCAGATTTCAGTTTTTTAAACCGCACACTGTGCATCAACTGTGGTCAGCACAAAAGGGTTAATACAGTCATAGTGACACAGTATTATTGGATAATTGTTAACACAGAGAGTACTTACCTTTCAGACAAGAAATGATGTGTCTACTTCCTCCAGTACTGTGCAAATTTATGTAATTGCTCAACAAGGACAGCCATCACAGCTGTTACAGACACATCTAGTAGTGTATGCATATAGCTGACTGCTTCTTCCTCTTCCAAATCTAATCTCAGTTTGTCTTGAACCTTTTTCACTGCTTTGTCAGGTTCCAATGCTATGTCAGGCACACTTGCATCCACCATAAGGGAAAATAAGTTTAACATCAGATTTGCATTCCTGCAACAGAACGACCCTTGTTAACCTCTTAACCGTTTCTCTTCTAACAAATTCCCAAACATTCAGTGCTAACAACTGTGCAATAACATTCAATGAACAACTGTCTTTGCTCCCCTTTTGGAAAATTAAAATCTGTGCTCATTAATTGTTTTTAATTCATATAGATGAACATACCTGCAGGATCTACAGTGTGACTCCACTAACCTGCGCAGATGAAGGAAGGCTGTGTAGCACTGCTTGCGGAACTTATAGTAATAGTCTGAATTTATCCCACCCATTGCTTCCACCATTTCCTTGCTCAGTTTCATGGGTGGTGGTAGAGGTTTGGGGTCTCGACCCAGTATATAACCAAAATCAATATGGAATAGTTTCCCAGACGTTGTGAGAAGCAAGTTGTCCAAATGGCGATCACCAACTCCCAGTAAGTACGTGATCACACTATACCCAGCTACAAAAACAGACAGAATGTGAATATTAGAATTTTGAAAACATTGTTTTGTAAATATATTTAACAGCCATGTAATTGTGCAGAGAGTTCTGAAATTCTGGAAAAACTTGTTCCCTCCATCTTCTGTGTTGAAGAGTCTCTCTTCAGGCCAGAACATGTAGCTGTTTACCAGTTCATGCAATCTCTAAACTGTTACAGAAACCTGAGTGTTCATCCTGTCACTGCTTAAGCTAGCTACTGGATCCTATCCTGATTCAGTTTAATTCACATCGCATTATCACAACCCAGTTCTCTTAAGTCAATTTTAATGCCATTCCCCATTATTTTATTAGACAGGTTGTATGTCAAGCTCATTTAAACATTCTTGACTTACTTGCCTTAATGATAGTAACACAAATCACAGATATTTTTGGTATATAATGTTTTCATTCTACTGTTAATCTCTCCTATGTAAAAATACTGTACTCAGCATCCTGTATGCAGAAACATTTTTAATTTGCTACAAGTACATAATGGCAGACCAATTTTTGCACTCACATAAAACATAATAAATAACAGTTTTTCAGGTTCAGATTTCACATATTTACAGACTGTATACCTTTCAGGCAGAAGATAAAATGTTATGAACTAAACGACAAATGAGTATCCTGAATTTACAGCTCTCTCTCAATTTTGTCATGAATATCAATAATATAACAACACTTCCCAAACCTCTAGTTTCACAAAAAATTAACAGAAAGCCAGCTACATAAAAGCCAAAAGCTATTGTAAAACATGAGTATATGAACTACTTTTTGGAAAATACTTGATACATGCATTCCACAAGCAGAATATGAACAGAAAAAGAAAAGGCCGTTTTTCTTTCCCAGTAAAATACATTACATCTCACAAATACCCGCACAAGGGAAGAATCATAACAAGACCATAACAACCTCATCCTTACATTTAGACATAAAAGTACAAATGGATAAAGTAATTTATATTTTGTCATGAACCACATTTTTCAGAAAAATAAGGGTGGGAATTTCAAAATACATTATTCTTGAAAAGGTACAAATTATTCAACCAAAATTAAGCACATAAAATTTTCAAAACCCCACATCAGCAGTGATGCAAGCACATAACTGCCATCCCAATTCAAATCATTCATAACTTCCCTGTATTTGTCCATGTATGGCTTTTCTCTGCTTTGCATTCATTACTGTTATAATAAGTCAGATGTATATTAACCAGACACCTATATGTCACGCTACTCTCAGTAAAAAACGTGTATCATAGTTCATTAATTTTCTGTGACTTGCAACTAGGTTCCACAGCAAAGATTACATGAAGATTTCAACATTAATATTCACTTGCAGCCAAGTGGACAAAGCAGGAGCCCAGAACTCTTCAGAGATCAAATATGCCAGTTCAAGTCTTGGTAGTGGTGTAAGATTTGTTTTGCACAAGTTGTATTCATCAAACACTAATTTGAACTGCACAGTTATACTATTTAACTTTATGTTTCAGAAGTTATTTGTACTGCACTGGCAAGGCCATGTACAAGCCCTGCAGATATTTCTGCCTATTTTCTGTGATTTCTTCTTCACTGCCATTCTGATTTCAAGAGTCCATGTGTGAATGTGGCTATTTAAACCACATAAAGCATAAAAACGGCTGCATATTTGTAATGCTTTTAGACAGTGGACAAACTCTGAAATAAATAACCACAGAAGGTAAATAACTTGTTTCTTGTAACTATAGATACAAGTAGGTTGTACTTGTTCTTCAAATGAAAATTTCTTAACCTTTAATCCACTCTGTTTGCATATGCCAACACAAGTTAAAAAAAAAAAAAAAAAACTTCTAGAAATTCATTTTATATATTTAGGCAACAGAGGAATTTACTGCAATTTGAGACATGCTGCATTATCTCTGTTAAATTTTCCACAAAATTCTGTTTCTTTCATAAGCTTATCTTTTTCTGTTCAAATAATACTCATTTTCTTCACAAACTGTGCACTAAAATTTAAATACCAACCCAGTCATTTGGAACTTGGAATTACAGCACCTACACAATAACTGGTCAGAATGCAAATATATGTCTAGATTACCACAACTACTAGTGTAGGTATCCATAACATCTGGTGCGATGCCAAATGGCCCAGTCTCTGATGGGTGATATTTTCTGAAGAAATTCTGTATGCTACCTTCTGTTCCAAGAACTTCTGCTACTGGTGTTGATTCAATGTACTGAAGAAAACCTACAAAATACATAGCATGTGAGACATGAGAAGAACATCATGATTGTAAAATACTCACTATGGCTTCACTGCTATGAAACCAAATGTATTCATACCAAATGAATGCCCTGCATATTCACACTTCAATTTCACACCCTTTGGCACAACCAACACAGACTGTAAATCCCTAACAACACTGTGTTACCAATTATCCTGGCTAACCAACTACTTTTTGAGGGGGGAAAAAAATATAATTCAATTAAATGATATAATTTAAAGACTAAAAACATCATACGGTTCAGAAACAACTTACACTAACCCAGATGCAGAATGTGACAGAAAACCTTACATTTATCTGATCTTAAGTTCCTGGGTGTGGCATATTCTAAACACAGTAAACGTTGTTAGTAAGAAAAGTAAAAGCAATTCTTGTACAGGCCTGGACAGGCCCTGAGGGTTCCAGGAGGTTGAGGCTCCCAGATTTCATGACAATCGGCACATGAAGGTGGTAAGGTTTTCAGCCCTAAGCACTGGCCACCTCTACTCCCCTGAAAATATTCCTAGTACTCATTTCTGTTAGAGGCTGAGTCGACCCCACGGCCATAGTGCAGACTGAAGGATTACTTCAATGAAAAATTCCAATGACACTAACAGGAATCAAACCCGCGACCTTTCAGCTTGTAGCATACTGCCTAAACCAAGTGTGCCACCGCGTGCCCCAAAGTTGTTAGCAGCAGTGTTAAATACACTACTTCAATCCTTTTAATTTCAATGCAAAGAATGTAACCTAGTATCCACAAAACAACATAAACAAACAACAGTGAATAACAAAAGTAATTTCTGTCATCTACCATATACTGTCCTGTCTTCACAAGATATAAATCATCTTTCATTCCCACATCATTTAATATATTTCACTATTCAAGTGCAAAATGTAATTTACAATAAAATATTACAAAATGGGATTTCATTTTAATTTCACAGTCCATGAGAATTATATTTATTTTACCTGTTTTCCCAGTACAAATACATGATAAATAATTTATTATGTAACTAATTTGAAAATATATACATTCCAGATGCACTGATATACAAGATATGAATACAAATCTGTTACAGACTTCACAGACTGCCAGCAACACAGTATTTGGGCACCTTTACACGGTGGTTACAAATACCAGAAAGATCAGACGAATGGAATGAGTGCAGGTGGATAGTTAAGGGTGGTACAGAAGTATGAATATGTACAATGATGGGCAAGAAGAAGTGCATATGGATCATTACTGGAAGTTTCTGACATCAAGAAGGCAGAGAGGTGAACAATCTGCACAGACAAGTTGTCTACAGTTTAGATGGTCTATTCCAGGATAACTTGTTAGTTTTATACAGACATCCCCACATAAAAGATAACACTGATATACACGTGTGAGGTCTGCTAAAAATGTAAAAATGCCATTCTATCAGTGCAGGACAGTCACTTGTTTCCTTCACACTGCACATGCATGCTCTGTATATTTCCGAACACTGTGAAACCATGTGGTAATCATTACCCTACGCACCATTATCTCAGTCTTCACCAATATGAACACAAGTTACATTTTGGGAACAAAGGATGTCAGGATGCAAGGTAGAGGTGGCACAGGAATGTGTCCAATGGCACCCTCTAGAAGTAGCCCTGTTGAATCTCGGGACTCAATTATTGTAACAAAGACAGTACATGACAGGAAATTTCATTTGAAGGGAATACATTATTCAAAAGGAAAGTAGCATTCTACACACATCTTGAGAACTTTCATTCTTGGTTACTTCTATTTTAACAAATAAATTTTCAAAATGCGCTCAAATTCAGTTAAAAGTAAGAAAAAAGCACTCCTCTCACAGAACATTCGACACAATTCAAAATACTCAAGATGACCAACTCCTAAATTTGTCAGAAGGATGTAATTACCATGTCTTGTGCTGGTAGCTAGGACTCTGTAAGGTGTAAGCTTAAGGTCCAGTTTTTCTTTCTGTAGAAGCTTGTCCATTAAAGTGATCATTTGAAGAATGAGCTGGTCTTGTCGCAAATCATCTCCATACTTGAAAATGGCTACATACTCTGTACCTTCTGTGGTGAGAAAGGTTAGTTTTGATGGCATCAGAGCTGACTTGAAGAGTGACGCCCTGCAATCCAACGGATACCAATAACAACAAATGTATCAATGGTAAATAAAATATAAGTGCATGCTGGGCAGATAGATTAACAGAAACTAATAACAAACTCAACACAGCACAATGCCTTCAAAAAAGCCAGCAGTCACTAACCTATTTAAAAAAAACTTCATTCCTATTTCATAGGAGCCTGCCACTGGACCTTACTCTGAGCCACCTCAATCCAATTCAGATCCCTACATCCTGTTTACTTAAGATACACTGTATTACTGTTCTCTGATCTATGCCTAAGGAGGACTGGCATTTTACAGTAGATCACTTTGTGTTCTGGGATTTTACTCGAATCAGACATCCTTGAATAAATGGATACTGGATATCAACAGTGTGAGCATATGTAATACCTATTTGCATGAAGTAACTTGGATGTATTTATAGTTCATTAGCAATGACAAAACATTAAGGTCTTCCTAAACATCAACATAAACATTCGATTCCTTTGTGGGAGTTGTATATGCTTAAAGTAACAGCCTCCACTTTGCTGACATCTCAAGAGGTAATGACTACAATCAGTGCAAAAGTTTATCTATTACATTTTCTTGTGTGAGTTTATGCTTTCTCGTTATCAAACTTCCATGTATGTGTTGATGTAAAGCAGATGACGCCTGAACCGTTTATTATTTTAACAGTAACCTCTTTAGCAAAACTGAATACTTAGGATTTAAAATGTACTAACATGCATTAATACATAACTTGCTCCAAATGCTCCACACATGAAGCAGAAGTGAAAAATATGGCAGATGCAGCACTGTTGCAATAAGAGCAATGATCTACACTAGGTATTTTCCCCTCAGATTTTAAGACTAAAATTTCATCTATGCCCTGCACGCTACATTCTCTACCAAAGTTTCTGCCATCCTCCTTGATTCTCTCACTCTAATCCTAGTTTGAAAGGAGTAAAAATTATGAAGCTGCCTCATCAACTGGAGAACAATCAACAATGTTATTTTTGGATATGAAGAACAGAAACTTGACATGAAGGAAAAGCAAAGATAAAATCAGGAAATAGTAAGTGACAAATCACCAACCCATGTTTTGCTTTATGATTTCAAAGAAATTTTCACCTAGTAATTAAAATACTTTTAGCAAAAATAAATAAAAAATTCATTTTCCAATCCTGCAACTGCACCCTGTGTGTACCCTCACCCTTGTCTGAAGGTAAAAATGTAGTTAAATGCAGGAAGTGAGTGACGGAAATGTTTCTCATACTAGAGAATTCTCTGAAACAAATGTGCTCAGTTTACCTCCAAAGTACTTATCCTAAAATGTAGAGGAAATGGCAAACGCGTCATAAACAACTTACAAGAATTACATAAACTTCATGTTTTTTGAACCGTGCATTGTGATATACATATGTGATAAGAACCAAGAAAATGCACACTTTTTTCATTAATGATTTAATTCAATTATGTTGAATTTGACATGTTTCAAACAACCAAGTGTTCATCCTCAGGAAGACTTGTACATGCAGTTTTACGGAATTTTTTCATGCATCAGTATAAGCAGTCTGGTCAATGTCAGGACGTGTTTGATAAAATTGCATGTACAAGTCCACCTGACGATGAACACTTGGTTGTTCGAAACATGTCAAAGACAATATAACTGAATGAAATCATTAATGAAAAAAGTGTGCATTTAGTTGTTTCTTATCACACAAGAATTATACACTTGCTTCATTCTCTCTGTTGCAGTATGCTCTACATAAACACTTCCCCTCAAATTACATGTGAATCTTGGTGTCATTATTCACATAATTTTCTCAGTATACTTACTTTTCTGGAATTATCCCTTTTATTTGAACCTCAGGATCAAGTGGAAATGGAAGAGGTTCAAATGATGCAAAATTAATCTTAAACGCTTCTGGATCAGCAAGCAGGGCTTGTAATCGTTCAGTCTACAAAACAGGACATTATTTAACAAATTATTTTCCATGCCATTTGTAACATCCACATGTAATTTTTTAATTTTCTCTAAGAACAGGAACAGAACCAGAGTAAAAATTAAATACAGTAATAATAACAGAATTCATGCAAACTCCATCCTGTCAATGGAAGAACCAAACAATCTGATGTTCACTAATTACACTTTTTATATTCCACTCACATGTGTGCTTTCAGTGATAAGTATGGCGTTTAGCACAAATTTAATTTCATGCTGTGTAATATTACCTAAGTATCTTGGGACTATATTATGTAATCAACAAACCTTCTTTTTCCTGTTACCACTTTCTCGAGCAACTGTTTTCACAAGTCGCACAAGTTTGTCTATAAATGTCTGCTGCCTGGAAAGAAAGTTTCGTCGTTTCTGCCAGTCTGCATTTCCTTTCAATAATGTCTGTAAAGAAACCACGACCACATACATTAAAGTGAATACCACATTTATTGACAAGAATGCATTAACAGGCAATATTTTTTTTTTGTCATTTATTTTACAACCCTCTCAGTATCTCAGACTATACACCATCTCAGTCTATGATGAATTGGGAAGGTTTGGATGATTTTCTTCTGTTACTTTTAAAAAATACCATACAGTGTCTTCAAACAGTACAATATTTCCTCCCTCCAAACCCTCTTCTACTCACTATGCATGATCATTCTCCTATCCCAACTTTTACTTCTGCAACTGAAAAGCTGTAAATAACATTTGATATTCTCAAGTTGTAATCAAACAACAAATGTTATGGACCTTTGGGTTATCAATCAGTTCAACAATGGACCAAAACCTGATCCCCAGAAATGAGGCACATAGCTTCTTATTGACACAAATGTGACCCACCTGGGAGAATGTCTTCATGACAGTAAGATACATTTCTCGCACTTTGCTGTCTTGTTTCACAGCTGGCTCTTGATCTTCACATTCTATCAAAAGGTACCTAAACATGGCAAAAACTTAATTACCACATTTATCTGCACACCAGGTGAATGGTATTTTGGTCACTGACATTCCATTCAATTTCTTTCTCTCCTCTATTTCCTCTTGCTGTGGTATGTTCTACTTTTGAACTCAATGCATTACACTTTTGTTTCAAAAATTACATATTTATGCATGTTTAATGTAATATTCATTTTTAAAAAATTGTCTGCAAATCCTCTCTCTGCCACAGAAATCCAAGGGATGAAGAATACTGTTCATAGTTATGCGTGCGTATGAATCAATGTTCCGTCTATGGCCTCAAATGGGTTTCTCATGAAACCCATGACAGATCTTATCATAAGTAAACCCTGACTTTAAGATGAACTTCTTATATTTTCTTCAGCTCAAGGCAATTAAAAAGAATGGGAACACTTCAAACGTTCATAAAAATTAAAACGTACATATATTATTGATGGCACATAACACAAATCAGTCATGAACCTCCAAACATTCCCTACAAGCCATACAGGCAATTTATGAGAGCCCCATGGTTCACGTGGCAGATCCAGATTTGATGACCCACTTCTTCCAAAACCTTTGTCAGTATACCCCCAACAAATGCTTCTGTAATCCTGCGTTTTGAGTTCAAGAATGTTTGTTTGCAATGACGGCATAAACATGGTATCCTTTACACAGCTCCACAAAAAAAAATCACAAAATAGTCAGGTCTGGTAACCTTGGGAGCAAATAGCACTAAAGATCATCATACTTGTTACCATGCTCCAACAATCAATATGGCAGTGTGTTATTCAGATATCCTCACAACTCCGTATGAAACTGCAGATGAATAATATTTGGCTGAGATGAAATCAGCAGAATCTCACAAAGTTCAGGCACAGGCTACAACTTGCAAGCTTCCAGAAGTGAATAATTCTAAAGAACATACCAGGCTGTCACCTGAGAAAAATTAAACTCAAGACTATCTTCATGAATCGACATTCGTGGGCTACAATGAAATACCTCCTTTCCAAGGTGTACTGTTTTGTCAATAATGTACAGTCAGCCTAGATTCTTCCCCTTGCAGATAAACCTTTGTTTTCAACATACCTACCCCCTAGTCTAAATTGAGTTCTGTAGCACCTATACAACACAGACTGCACACTCATCACTGTCTTTCCAGAGTGGATAACAAACGAACGCCTTTCCTGTGCAGAAGCCATTATAACAACATGTACCCTGGCAGAAGGGAAAGGGGTAATTCATTTCTCGCAGAGATTTAAATAACAAAGTTCAACAACTGGTAAGTTACATAAAAAATTAAGCCATGTGTGTTTCACATTTCATGAACATCTGAAAGCATCTACTTCAGTCTCAACTGCCTGTACATCAGCACAACTTAGGTATCGAGAATATGTGCCAGACACAAATATGTACCTACCAATAGAAGTAGTTGGCTAGAGTTGAGTTCTGGCATGCCCTTTGTATTAAAAAAGTAGCAAGATCTTGACTAGAGTCCTCTCTCTCTGGTCCCCTCTGATTTCCTTGTCCAGTCTCTAATCTTGAAACTGGCTGCTCTGGAGGACTGTTCAGCACTAAACTGTCAAGGAGGGAGTTGGATCGAGCAGCTGGTGGAGACCCTTCATCAGACCGTACACCCTGATCTGTGGGGTTAAAACTCAAAGATTTCTTCATTGTAGTTTCAACAGGCTCTCTTGTCTCCCTGTGGAAAAGGTACGTATACAGTGAATGTGACAAAATATATCAAGTATTATCAAAATTATCCTCAAAGAGTCAAGGAGGTTGTGGTTAATACCATACACAATTAAATTACTAACCACCTTCCCATTAGTACTAACTGACAAGTGTCATATATCCTACACAGGCTGAAAAGCGGCCTGTTAAACAATATCAGAGTTCAGGCAGTAGTGATTACAGGTGTATAGATGTACACTCCAGGGTGACAGACTGTCATTGCCATTGCCAACACCACCCTCAAGAAGCATGTCTGTTGAACTACTCTGGTCTAATGTTATTAACCTGGCCTGTTTTAACTGATTATGACTTACAGAATAATGAAACAATTAAGTGAATAGTGGTGACAAAAATGTACACATATTTTTATACCAAAGATATGATGTGAACTCAAAACCCAGTAATCTGCAAGTGTAGTACAACACTACTCTTGGTATAATACACAAGATAAAATGCCCCATAATTACCTGGCTGTTGTTTGTTCACTCTGTGTGTCTTCTTGTGACGACATGGATCCATCTCGCCCTGGTAATAATCGATTATACCCCTCTTTGATTTCATTGAAGTTCTCATATTTGAGAGCTTGAACCAGCTGAAGAAGGTACAACAACAGATCCTACAAAGACATGATCAGAGATAGTAACTATGATGACACAGAATTTACTCTTACTTCATTCCCCTTCTACATTATTTAAATTCATACCTTCTGACTCTTCACACTATGTTTTGGTATGTTAAGGAGGTGACATTCAATTGTAATATGTATTCATGTGCCAGACTAAGAAAAGTGTTACTGTATATAGTCAAATACAAGGCAAGGTTTTTTCTTTAAATTTGGCACTTAAGTATGTGACGCCACCTTCAATTAGCATATGATGTGCTGAAATGGACCATGCCAAATTGGATCGCTCTGAACCAGACCATGCAGAGTCATGCCACGGCCAGCACTGCCAAATTGTAATGTGAAATCTGCACTCTTCTGAGATATTATGCAGTATAGAGTGGTAATACCTTACCAATGTTTCAGGACAATGTATCGGTCCCATCTTCAATGGTAAAGTAATCCAAAACACAGAACAGAGCATGACTCAAGTTAACTGGCACAGCCTAACTATTTAGAGAAGTATGGCATCTCAAAAGCCGGCTGTTTTCATTTTCAGGCAAAAAAGCACCTAACCTGGTGAACCCCTCAGATTGAAATATTTTTGATCACTGGGTACCACAGACACAGTAACTTGTTATGATATGCACCTGAGAACACATCTACTCCAAGGGTAGTAACAGGAAAATGGGTACTGCAAAATTAAATATTAACTAAAAGACCCAAAAATAACACCTGAACCAAAATACAAATTAACAAGACAAGCAATGTACATACAATGTAACACTTAGGTACGTTCTTGCAGCCATTTTGCAGTGGAAAAGCAGTAAGTATTACATACTGTGAGTATGTGCATAGCCTTAGATATCCAGCATGCAATGCACATGCAACATATTGTCATCTGTGGCCTGCCCTGCACTACAAACTTTTTTCACATTATCTCAAAAAAAAGGTTATCAAACACAAATTTGTGTTTTGATTTCCTCTACAAATTCTGTCCTAAACATTTCTCACTCTAGGAAGAATTGAGAGAGAGGTGATCAAAAAGGTCTAGTGGTCTTCATGTGAAGTACCTGGTTTTCTTGTCCAGTTTTAATGAAATTTGAATTTTCATGACAGTTTTTAAAAAAATACTCATATATCAAATTTCACGAAAATCCATCCAGTGGTAGCCGAGTTTTTCCATGAGGGCAGACGGACAGATGGACAGACATGATGAAGCTAATAGTCACTTTTAGCAATTTTGTGAACACACCTAAAAAGGAGACATGAACTCAGACTGATCAGACCATACACACAACATGAAAATCCAGAATACATATATTTAAAATTCTTAACATTACTTACACCATCTGTGGAGAAAATTGTGAATATTCATGGGTTCAAGTAAGTTTATAAACCAAGAAATATAAATGTAATATTTAGTCTGTGTGGATTGTAATGGCATGGAAGCCCATCTCACCAGAAGTGACTGTGAGAGGTCCAATGTAGTGGATGGGACTGGCGATAATGTTTGGGACTGATAGTGAAGAGGATGGGAACATTAGTGAGTGTCAGGAAGATGAAGGCACTGACTGTGAAGATGGAGACAGTGACACTGATTGATAAAGGTTGATATAATCTGACATGCTTTGTGTATTAGGTGTGTGAAATAAGTAGTAAAATATTTCTTAGTAATATTTTATTTTTGGGGGTTGTCTTAGACTTCCCTCCACAGACGTGTTTTACTTGGGGGGGTCATCTTAGAGCTGTCTTGCATTCTGGTAAATATGGTATTTCAATGCCCACTGTCTTCAGTGAAATTAAAATGACACAACTTCCATATTTATGTTTAGTTTTCTCAGTTTTATATCAACCATTAACACTACAATGTACTTACTGTCAACTCCTATTAAGAAAATTTACAGTACAGCTATAATATCAGTGCTTCCTGTCAGGTTTCTGCAGCTCCTGGCCCTTGCCCTCATTCATCAACTGCACACATACAAGCATGCATACATGTGCATGCATGCGCGTGCACACGCGCGCGCACACAGACACACACACACATATGCACACAGGCATTCATGTAGACATGTACAACAAATGATTTCCTTCATGTAATAAGAGTTACATGGCCTTTGTAACAGTTTCATATTTCCAAAATATAAATTACTGTCTTTACTACTTCATAAAATGCCTGGTAAAGTTGGAATTATTAAATATACAATAACCCAGACTTTGTTCCAAACTTTATAATATATTTAACAGAATCAGTATTAACACTGACATGACCATAAGAAAGGCCCAGAGAACAACATACTTTTGTACAGAGGTAATGAACAAAAGCCTTTTGTACAAACTCTGAATTCAACTGACATTCAAGAATATTCAGAGAGCAAGAAATCAAATGATAAATAATGTGTTTACTTCAAATTTAAACGCTGTCGTATGATCAATAACAGAACCAAAATTAGCACTTGCATGACCATACGTACAGTCCACAGAACATTTTCTTAGTACAGACCTAATGAACAAAATCCAAATTTGTAAAAACTGTGGATTCAAATAACCTTCAAAAACATTCAGAGAGGAAAAAATCAAATTATCAATATCATGCTTACTTCAAATTTACAAATGTCATATGATCTATAATACTGTTAAAAGATAGGTCACTTTATCCTCATAAAAATCCAGATGCACACAATTACAGAGACAAACTACCTCATCAGGTGCCTGTCTGAGTCTTGAGACAGCATATCTTCGTACAGCAGGATGTGTAAAGTTGGAGCTCAGTAATTCTAAAGCATCCTCCACATCCATTGGTGACCACTGCTGAAGCATATCAAGTGCTTGTCGGACCTCTCCACTTAGTCTCCAGTTTACACACTTTAGAAATTTGGTCAGAGCCTTAAAAAAAATACAGTGAACTCAAAATATGGTTAAATTACCATTCTTTTTCAACATAATTCCTGAGGACATTCATGCCTTTGTCCAACCTCAGCAGGAGTTTAAAAATTCTCCTGCTTTAGAAATTTCTCTCTTGCACTCAAAACCATTCATTAACAACCACTTCCACTTCCACTTTATTGTCAAATGTGCAACCTCCAAAGTGTTACTTCAGCAGCCTGAACAATATAGTGAGTGATCCAGAAGTTCCTACACAAAGAAGTGCAACAACTCTTTTATGCCCAACTTGCACTGTGTCATGCTGGAGAAACACATCTCATGACAGATCATTTGTTTGGGCCTATGAAGCAACACCTGGGAGGTTTTAAGCTCCAAAATGAGGTGGATATAAAAGAAGAAGCCTAACTGCCATGGCAACAGAATTTTTGCCCATGCCATGGGGGATAAAATGCATCAATATGCACAAGGACTAAGATGAAAAACGATACTGCAACGTAAATGCAATGCTCCAATGACTTCACATTTAATTTTATGTCCTAGAGAAACTTTACATAACAAACATTCCCTGTACATTCCTCACCCAAGATCCTTGACAAACAAGATTTAGAAAGAATTTCAAATGGGAATGGCCAAACATAATATCCAGGTTTGAACTGGCACTCAAAGCATTTTCTATAAAAGGTATTGATATTTGGGAATTCATTCATTAGTATTCAGCCTTGAAGGCCGGGCTTGGCAGGAACCAGAGCCCAGTCATGTGACTGTGGCTCTGGCACACTGCATCCTGGGCAAGTTTTTGGGGGTAGTTTGCCATTGCTTTCCCCCATTTGGGAATTACGCTAGAAAAATTAAAACAGGTACTCCATGCACTTCACATACAATACTGCACCATCACTTAACCCACTAAGTGCTTCATATAACTCACACAACCCGTTTCAACATACAAATAATCTTCTTTTTTTTTAATTGTTGCACCATGCATCTTGATACCATTAAAGTCTTTCATTTACCAACAGATGCACTTTGTATCACCCTTATAAATCATTAAAATTTACATGAAAACTTACATTAAAACTGCTCCTACATGTTTCCGTCTACAATCATCACGAGGGAGCTTACACTTGAGCCTAGCTAGTCACATTTATAAAATAGTCATTAACAATACATCGTTATGGATTATGCAGTGGTGTCGCAGCATGTTATATCAAGTCCATGGAGTGTGCTGTGCAGACAGAGTCTCTCTCTGCACAGCACATAGCACACACACCTCCATGGACTTGATATAACATGCTGCCACACCACCGCATACTCCATGACGACGTATTGTTAATGACTATTTTATAAATGTGACTTTAGCTAGGCTCAAGTATAAGCTCCCTGATGAAGGTCATAGACCAAAACATGCAGGAGCAGTTTTAATGTAAGTTTTCATGTATATTTTAATGATTTATAAGGCTGATACAAAGTGCATCTGTTGGTAAATGAAAGACATTGATGATATGAATACTCCGTAATTTGTGACATGTTTAAGACTGATTATTTGGTACATTCTACTTCCAGAAAAGCACATTACACTAATGACAACAAGACATCTTCCTTGACGATGTTCACATACTCCCTGCACTCAGCATTTTGTACTTACTTTCTTCTGATTACTGAGATAGAAACGGAATTTCCACACTAAATCTTGCTCTTCGGTGGTCAACTGCTTGGTTGGGGGATATGCCACGATGGTATTGAGGAGGTCACGAACACTGGCATTAGGCTTGGCATCTTTGTCAGAGACACCACTTCGAAGACTTCTTGCAAGTTTGTGATGCTTGCTCTCCACAAGATTCTCCTGCCAGTTATACACATACCACAGAAAGAGCATGGTTCTATGTTAGCAAAAAATATTAACTCAAGAAGCAGCCAATTTGTTTCTCATACCTACAGGTCCACAAGCAAGAACAAATGGAAATCTCAGAAAGGAATGCAGAAACTCTGCTATAAGTAGAGTTCCAACAATTATTTAATGAATTTGTCACTCAAATACTGCTGTCATAATTATTTATAGAACATGCATAAAAATATGTAGGTGTCTTCAAAGCCCACAAAAAGAAAAGCAACAAACTTTATAACATTATAAAACTGTAAACACAGAAAGGTAAGAAACAACTCTGTTTAAAAAAAAAATCTGGAAAACTGTAGCCTTTCAAGCATTAACTGTACACAATATATGATAAAATTAATCTACAACAATCAATGTTTTGGCCAATGTACAGTAAAAGAATACAGCACCTATGCCTAGCAGTCATTATGACTTTAAACCAAGAGAATAACAATGCCCCTATCAAATGTTAACTTTTAAAAACACTGACTTCACTTTTACAAAATTTCTGTCTGCAAAACACACCATCCGTACATAATGGTTCGTCTTAAATAAGCTACCTAGTGTAGGCAAAGAAGCCATAGAAAATTTCAAAGAAAGCCATAAATCAATAATTAACTGAACCTTGTATGCAGTCTCACAAAGGGGAAAAAAATTATGTGTATCTGTGAGTGAGGTACATATTTAGCCTCTTTCTTGATCCTATATGCATGGGGGATTCCAATTATAATTGAGTCATCTGAATGTATCTGGAATTAGAATATAAAATGAGCAAGAATGTGTGAGTTACTCCACGAATTTAAACACTTCCATCAAGCAATCAAAAAAATAAATGAGTAGTCCAAGTGCATAATTTTGTTCAAAAGAACAAAAAAATGTCTGAAAAAGTAAGAATTCTTGATAGAATAAATCAAGCCACTTTTAAAAAAAAAATGAATTATGAAGTGTGATAAAGGCAAAGTTATTCCCATGCCAAAGCACATGAAGCTGGAGTCACTGACATGTTGTTTCACACTACATAAAATTGGATGACCATTCTGAAGGTCAAAACATGCTGCAGATGATCTGTTTTTTCATGTAATAGATACACATACAAAAAAGAGTTGTATTGGATGGTTTATTGCATCTTACTAACATGAATAACATTAATGGAATGGTCTTAAAGCTTAAGTTCAAAATCATAATTGAAGAGCTCCCTGAGACATCAACAGTAATGATTACTGGGGCTTAATTGTGCTACAGTTCTTCATGTCTCATAGGTAAATAAGTCTGTCAAACTGTGAACTGACTCAATGCACAACACTCAGAAGATCTGTAAGAGGAAGTCCACTAAAATTATAAAAAGGATCATGCACTGATACTATGTTCTGGTAACTCCCTCAGTTCAATCTACCAAATGATACAAATAGTTATACTACAATGTATATCTGTAACAGCCACTGTCACTTACTGTATCTCTGCAGACAACAATCAAGTTCTGACATGTGAGAAGCCTCTAAACATCTGGTACAAACCCTTACAACAGCACTGGTATGATAAAATATTCCAACCTTACAGTACTACGTCTATGCTTTTCTTACACTGAGACCAATCATAATACAGGGTTATTCATAAGTCCACGAAACATTTTAAAAATTCGCAACAAATAAACTACTCAATGAATCATGGTAGTTCTTACGCCGATAGAGAGAGAAACTCTCCTAGTTTTTTTACATATTTCACAGATGCTCATTGTGTCCACCTTTGGTAATATGGCAGACATCTATGCAATAGTCCATCTCATTCCACACGTGTCAGCATATCACGGTCGACCAGAGCCACAGCAGCGGTGATACGGTTGCGAAAATCTGGAGATTAGCGAGGAGTGGAGGCACAAAGACAGTGTCCTTCACAAACCCCCAGAAGAAAAAGTCACACAGGGTTAAATCCGGGGACCGGGATGGCCACCGCATTAACGCGTCATCTTCTTTTCCTGCGCGTCCTATCCACCTTTGTGGCAAGTTTCGATTGAGATACCCTCGCACGTCTTTGTAGTGAGCCGGAGAGCCGTCTTGTTGAAAGATGTAATCATTACTGTCTTCATTCAACTGTGGCATCAG
>Ga0123355_10004095_pt1 | contig 21131 bp, 18 predicted proteins | sample TergutEmb28metaG_3_FD_89872 | JGI IMG/M metagenome (GOLD analysis project Ga0123355, IMG submission 89872) | Embiratermes neotenicus P1 segment gut microbial communities from Petit-Saut dam, French Guiana - Emb289 P1 | ecosystem: Host-associated > Arthropoda: Insects > Digestive system > Gut ...
ACCTTGGAAAGCCTTTTCCCCCCAAAATTATCTTTCTTTTTTGGGGCAGCCTATGAATAATACCACACACACCCAGCGATGTCAATAACTTTTTCCCTTCTATTTCATCCCTTTTGGGGGCGTACTAAAAATTTATCCCCTGCCCCCTCTCCTTTACTACAGCAAACGCGAAATTTCACCAGTTAGCTTATGCCCGAACTCACAGACGCGGCCTTTTGGCGCAAAAAAAGGCACCGCCCCCACTATTGCAGAAACAGCACCCATTGGTGGACGATAACGGGGTCGAACCGCTGACCCTTCGCACGTCAAGCGAATGCTCTACCAGCTGAGCTAATCGTCCGTAACACCATTTTTTAAATTGTATGTTGAATTATAGCGCATCTTTGACAAGATTGCAACATAAATATTTAAGAAACGACTTGTTTCTGTTAGTGCCCACAAAATACGACTGTGTTTTTGTTAGTTATGCCCTGCGGCTTGATAGTGGAAAGCATATACCTACTTTTGCTTTTTAGGCGCGTAGTTAAGCGCCCAAGGCGCGCCGAACTTGTCGGTGACTATTGCGTGGTATTCCCCCCAATAGGTTTGCTGCAAGGGCATCCCCACTTTGCCGTTTTTGGAGAGGATCTCGTAGGCGCGCTCAATTTCCTCCATAGCGTCCATATGCAGCATCAGTGTCATGTTGCCGGTTTTTTTTCGCCGCTCATCGAAAATATCCGCAAAGTACAGCACACACCGCGGGTTGATGTGCAATTCGGAATGCACCACTTTGCCTTTTTGTTCCTTAAACATTTTAAGCTCATCGCTCATTTGCAAGTTTTTTACACGCCCGCCGAACAGCTCAAGGTAAAAATCCAGCGCGCCTTTGCAGTCCTTAACGTATACTTCCGGGATAATCTGTTTCATGACCGATACTCCTTATTATATAGAGCGGGAGGTTCACTCCCGCCGAAACGCACCCTACTATTTTTCGGCGCAACTCAGGATATTATGCTGGCAACTTTTTGCAACCCGCACAAAAACAGTATGCTTTATTTTAAATAATCCGCCATAGACAATTCAAAAAGTTCTGTTATAATGTGAGCCTGTAGGGCGCGATGTCCCGCGTGCCCCGTATTGGCTAGCGAAGATAATTTATATTTTGAACGCCGTGAACAGGAGTGTTTGATTTATGAAAGAAAAACATGTCCCGCCTCACATTAGTCGCACTTTTGTTACATCAGTACGCGTTGGCACGGGTTTGGCTATCTTTTCTGGGGTACTATCATTATTTGCATTTGCCGTTTCTCCTATAGAAAATTTTTTTACAAGCGGCGAAGTCTCCTTTGACCCCCTCTTAATTCTATTTGGTGTTATTTTTCTTCTTGCTGCATGTGGTCTTTATTTCAGTGGAGGGCAGCGTGAATACATAACAAAATCGTTTGAGCGTAAGTTAGGTATCATTACGGACATCGAGCAAGTAAACACTGCGCGCAAGACGTATTGCCATATTTTTCTTAACGATGAAAAAACAAACTACGCTGTAGACGCATGGGGGCCGTATATAAAAGGGAGCATAGATGCAAGAAATACCACTAACTTCTGGATTCATTTTAGGAAAGGCAGTAAAGTAGAATTGTTTTATGGACGGCGTTCAAGAATAGTAGTGTGGGCAAATATACTTAGCGAAAGCGAATTTGAGGATATGTTAGCAAAAGAACTTGCCAAAACAAATGATTGATTATCGCAGTCGGTGCAACGCATAAAATAAGCATTTTCTACAGTTGTAAATTGCATAACGACGCCCACATCGCGCCCTTACTTTTCGAAGGAGATGATTCATTGGCTTTTTCCATCCGGCGAAGATTTAGCCGCTTTCAATCAGAGACGCTGTCCGAATTTTATCTACATATCCAGCCCCTTTTAGATAACGAGCAGGTTCAGAGTATGGAAAATTATATCCAGCACAATTGTTATTCCCGCCTCAGCCACTCGTTGGATGTAGCGTACTACAGCTTTTTTATCGCCAAGCTGCTTGGTTGGGACAGCGGCAGCGCCGCCCGTGGAGGACTGCTCCACGACCTTTACTTGTATGACCGGCGCGAAGATGAAGAAAGCAACAAAGGACATTTGCGCAATCATCCCAAAATCGCGCTGGAAAACGCGCGCAAGATATGTGATCTGAACAAAATAGAGGAAAACATCATCCGCCGGCATATGTGGCTGATCACTTTAACCCCGCCGCGATACAAAGAGGGCTTTATCGTCACCTTTGTTGATAAATACTGCGCCCTGCGCGAAGCCCTGATCGGCATCCGCAACCGCAAGCGGCAGGCACTCCCGCAGCCGGAGCCTGTTACTCAAACTCTTACCTAGATCGCATACAACAAAATCCGCGAAAATTTTCAGCCAAAATCTTCTATCCTTACGGATAGGAGATTTTTTTTGGAAATTATCAGGAATATAAAAGGCAAGTTTTGCATAGAAAGGACGTTGATTCATGCCGGTACGGGTATATTTGTCGGACGAGATCATGACCGCGAATCTGTTGGGCGAAATCGATCATCACACCGCCCGGGAAATCAGGGAAGAAATAGACGAAATGGCAGGCAGGGTCAATCCCTCCCAGCTGGTGCTGGATTTCAGGGACGTAACCTTTATGGATTCTTCGGGTATCGGGCTTGTAATGGGGCGGTACGCGCTGATGCAGGAACTTGAGGGCGCGCTGGTTGTGGAAAACATGCCCGAACACATAAAAAAAGTAATGAAGCTTGCCGGGCTGGACAGGCTGGCAAACATGGAAAACAGGGGGACTAAACGATGAAATCAATCAACGAAATGAAGCTGAGCTTCCCAAGTAAAAGCATTAACGAAAGTTTTGCCAGAACAGCCGTGGCCGCTTTTGTGACCGGGCTTGACCCCACGGTGGACGAGCTTACCGATATCAAAACCGCAGTTTCGGAAGCCGTGACCAACTGCATTGTCCACGGCTACCCCGACAGCGTTAAAACCGTTTACATAACCGCGGCTATTTATCCCGGCAATCTGGTGGTTATAAAAATAAAAGACAAGGGCTGCGGCATTGAAGATATCGAAAAGGCGATGGAGCCCCTCTACACCACCTGCCCCCAAGGTGAGCGGGCCGGGTTAGGCTTTGCCCTGATGCAAAGCCTTTGCGATAAAGTAAAGGTTTACTCAAAGCCGGGCAGAGGCACAACAGTTACCCTTCGCCGCAAGCTTGCCTTGCGCGAGCCGGGCGATAATCGATAAGGATAAGCAATGAATAAAACCGACACTTGCAGGGATGCGCTTATCCAAAGCAATATCGGACTGGTGCATTCCTGCGCCCAGAAGTTAAAGGGCCGCGGGATGGAATACGACGATCTTTTCCAGGCCGGATGCATGGGGCTGATAAAAGCCGCCGACGCTTTCGACAGTGAGCGCGGCGTCCGCTTTTCAACTTATGCCGTTCCGGTTATTCTGGGAGAGATGCGCCGCCTTTTCCGGGATGGGGGCACCATTAAAGTCAGCCGAACCCTCAAAGAGCTTTCATTAAAAATCAACAGACAACGCGAACGCTTCTCACTGGACGAAGGCCGCGAGCCTCATATCAGCGAAATAGCAAAAGCTCTCGACGTTGAGGAACACCAAGTAGTGGAGGCCATTTCCGCCTCTGCTCCGCCGCTTTCCCTCACTGCGGGAGATGACGATGGCGGCGGCCAGTTTGATCTGCCGGTGGATTCCCCCGAAGATATGCTGAGTGACGTCCTCTCCTTAAAACAAGTGCTCGGCCAGCTCGAACCTGAGGACAGAAAACTGATGTTTTTGCGCTATTTCGACAACAAAACCCAAGTCGAAACAGCCCGCGCGCTGGGCATGACGCAGGTGCAGGTTTCCCGGCGCGAAAAAAAGATTCTGCAATCCATGCGCGCGCAGCTGAGCAAATAAGGAGGCCTGCGGTGGATTTTAATTTTCTTTTTTCTTAAGGAGAAAAAAGAAACAAAAAAGACCTTTTCAAATGGGGTTCTCGATCGTTTGTGTGGTTCGCAAGCGACTGCGCCGCTCCAGCCGTCATAGATTATCGCGTTGCGTTTGTGTTTGCTCTATCCGGCTACCCGCCCGCGGCGGCCCGGGGTAAAGCCCGGGCCGCTGTATGCGCTTATTTTTTAATGTGCCTCCGGCGGGCTAAAAACCACCCCGTCACTTCGCTCCGCTACGCGCCACCCCTCCAAAGGAGGGGAATGGAGCGCTAGCGGCAAGCAAAATTCCCCTTCGTTGTCACCCTAAGCCCTTGGCTTGTCATCCTGAGCGAAGCGAAGGATCTTTATTGCTTCAGGATAAACAGGGTCTCAAGATTCTTCGCGGAGTTTATCCTTGAGCGAAGCGAAGGACTCAGAATGACAAAAATTCCCCTCCGTTGGAGGGGCGCCCGCAGGGCGGGGTGGTTGGCGTTTTTGCAAGAGGTCTATTGTTATTTATTATTGAAAGTACTAATCCCAACAGCCGGGGAATATCCTCATAACAGGGACTTGTTAATTATTTTTCCGGTGAGGTGTAAGAGGTATGTTTATGTTTTCATTTCGGTTAAAAAAGAAAAAACTTCTGATCGCGTCGGCGATCCTGCTTGTGATGGCATTCGCGGCAATGGGCACGGCTTCGCTGTTCGGCAGCAATGACGCCATAGCGACAGGCGGCAACGTACAAGAGCCGCAACGCCCTTCAAGGGTAAGGACAAATGAACAGCGCCTAGAGTATATCGCCTCTTTTGCATGGATTGTAGAACCCGAACCCGTAGAAATAATCGAAATAATTATCCCCGCCCAGTTCGACGCGCTGTACGAAGAATATAACGCCATGCAAAAACAAGCCGGCTACGACCTCTCCAAACACGCGGGCAGGCGCGGCAAACGCTATACTTATGTTGTGACAAACTACCCCGGCGTAGATCAGGACGTAAGGCTTAACCTGCTGGTGCGCGATAACAGGGTCATCGGCGGAGACGTCTACGCAACAGGGCCCAACGGCTTTATGCACGGTCTCTGCTGTTTCCCTGACGGTTCTACTTCCAGCCCCCCCGTCTAAAACTTTTTCTGCTTGTTTTTCATCATAACCAAGCGCAAACAGCGGCCCGGGCTTTACCCCGGGCCGCCGCATCAAGATACAGTCTTCGAGCGTCCCTACAGCTCGAAGACACAGCGGGGTAGCCGGATGGCGCAACGCAATAATACATGACGGGCGGGGCAACGTAAAAGTTTCCGAACCCCACAAACCCAACGAGAAAACCGCATAAAAGTTTTTTCTTTTGCTACTTTTCTTTTTTTCAAAGAAGAAAAGTAGGAGGCGTCACAGCAGCAGCGCAAGCATAATGGGAGCGGTGACAACGCACATCAGGGTGGACAAAAACGTCATCCGCGCGCAGAACAGCGCGTCGCCGCCTTGTTCGGTAGCGATGACCGCGAGAATGGCGGCGCCCGGCATAAAGGCGCAGATGGTCAGCACTCCCAGTATCAGCGGGTCTGTAATAAAAATTCTCATAATAAAATGGGCGGCAATCCCCGCGGGGACAAGCCGAGCAAGGGAAACCAGATAGACTTTGCCGTCCAAAAAGGTGTCGCGCAAGCTTCCGCCTTTGGCGAGCTGGCTGCCTATAATCAGCATTGCAACAGGCGTGGCCGTCACCCCCATCATCTCTAAAAATCCGGCCGCGGGGGAAGGCAGCCTAAACGGCGACACAAACAGGATGATCCCGGCAAAAACGCTCAAAATAACCGGCTGGAGCAGCAGCTTTTTAAGGCTGGCCTGCTTTTTTTGCGCGCTTGACAAAGAAAGAAGCCATGCGCCATACAAAAAAGACGCCAGATTAAAAGACACAATGATCCCCGCCGCGAGAGGAAGCGCCTGATTTCCGTAAAGGGCCAGCATAACCGGCATTCCCATATATATCGAGTTGGGCAGAATAAGGCAGGCTGTCCATGTTCCGGTAACGCCTTTAGACTGGCGGGCTAATCTACCCAAAAGAACCCCTACCGCCGTACCGGCCGCAAAGATAGCGATATGCCCTGCAGCCGCAAGGCCGATATCCTTTAGCAGCGAAAGGGAAAATGGAATCTGCAGAGAGTGCAGCATCAGCGCGGGGAGGGCCGCGTTGGCGAGATATCCGGACAGTGTTTTTTCATCCGTTATCTTACCTGTTTTGGTTAACAGCCAACCAACCATGCCTACGCCCAGCAGTTTAATCAGCTGATAAAATATGGTAAGCGCCATGTCCATATTGCACCTCTCTCCTTCCCGCTTTAATATAATGTATGTTTTTTATCATACCACAAAACGCGGCGTTTGTGTAGGCTATAAGATTTTTCGCTAACGCTCAGAATGACAGTTATGGGTTGTAGAATTATGCCGACATCGCGCACTGCATCCTTTTTATTTTGCTATTGACAAGTAAGTTTAGGCAGGATATACTGTGACCATGCAGTCATGTGACTGGTTTGTCACATGCGGGGAGGTGATGAATTTGCCCAAGCAAACCTTTTTAAATTTGCCCGAGAAAAAGCGGGAGCGGATACTCCGCTGCGCTGTGGAGGAGTTTGCCCAAAAGGGATATAAGCAGGCAAGCATCACCCGGATGGTAGAGGCGGCAAAAATCGCCAAGGGCAGTTTTTATCAATACTTTGAGGATAAAGGCGATCTATTTATACATATTGTCGTGACGCAAATTGGAGCGATCAAGCTTGATATTCTTGAACGGGAAGCCCGGCGCCTCAAGGAAATTAACCTGACTGAATTTTTGCGGCACGTGTTCAGAGCGCAGATAAGAGCATTCAACGCGCGTCCCGAGCTGTATAAAATATCCATGGATCTTACGCAGATGACGGGGGAACCTGTTTATGAAAAGCTGCTGCAAAACTATCAGGACGTTATACCTACATATTTTGAGTCCGTTATCCGGCACGAGATTGAGCAGGGCGAAATTGACGCCCGCGTAAACGCCCAGCTTCTCAACTTTATGCTGATGAGTATGGGGGATTATATGCTTTTTCAGCTGACTTCGGGAGCGGTTTCCGATTTCAGCGAACAGTATCTCGACAAGCTTGTGGACGATATGGACTTTATTTTGTCCAATGGGATTTATGCCAAATAGCAATTAATGATATCTCTCTTGCAAATCTTTAAACCACCCCGTCAAGCTACGCTTGCCACCCCTCCAAGGGAGGGGAATATGACTCTAACGGTCGGCGGTCGGCAAAATTCCCCTCCTTGGAGGGGTGGCGCGGAGCGCCGGGGTGGTTCTGAAAGAAGTAAATTGTACATTGTAAAAAAAAGGGGGGTGAGTTAATGGCCGAAAAAATTCTGGATATAAAGGGGCTGACCAAGCAGTACAACATGGGGCAGGTAACGGTTCACGCCCTGCGCGGAGTTGATTTTTCCATCTACGAAGGGGAGTTCGTGGTCATTCTCGGCCCCAGCGGATCAGGGAAAAGTACGATCCTAAATATATGCGGCGGGATCGACAACCCCACAAACGGCGTTGTGCTTTATCGGGGTACCGATATCGGCGCTTACAAGCCAAAGCAGCTCACCCAGTACCGCCGCACCGCGGTGGGGTTTGTCTTCCAGTTTTATAATTTGATTCAGAATTTGACCGCTTTTGAGAATATCTCCCTTGCGGCCGAACTTAGCGGCAGCCCTATCCCTCCCGCGCAGTTGCTTGAGCAAATCGGCCTCGGAGAGCGGGGCGGGCATTTCCCCTCTCAGCTTTCGGGGGGGGAACAACAGAGGGTTGCCATTGCAAGAGCTATCGCCAAGAACCCCGATCTTCTGCTTTGCGACGAGCCTACCGGCGCTTTAGATTTTTCAACCGGCATATCGGTGCTGCGGGTGTTGCGCGATTTTAACACTTCTTACGGCAAAACGGTGGCGGTTATTACCCACAACGCGGATATAGCAAAGATGGCCGACCGGGTACTCAAAGTGCGGGACGGGCTCATCGAAGCGGTAGTGGAAAACGCCTCTCCCCTAGAGCCGGAGGAGGTGAATTGGTAATGCTGCTGCTTAAAAAGGCGGCGCGCACCGTCTGGCGGGCTAAAAAATCTTATATATCCTGCGTTGCCATTATGTCTATAGGCATCATGATGTATGTTTCGTTTAACATCCTCTACCTGAACCTGCTCGGCGCTATGAACGTCATGTATGAGGAGCAGCGCTTCGGCGACGGTTTTGCTCGTGTGGCAAGTATGCCTGTAAGCAGCATAGCCGCACTGGAGGCCATCCCCGGCGTCGAAAAGGTGAGCGGTACAATTACTCTGGATGCAAGGGTGGATATTCCCGGCATTCCCAGGATCGTCACCCTGCGGCTTATTTCTTACGACCCGCTTGAGGAGGACCGCCTCAACGACATTTACCTCGAAACCGGCGCATTGCCCGGCCCGGAAGAAATTGTTATAACCGGCGGCTTTGCACAGGCGCATGGGTTTGTCCCCGGGGATACCGTTGACCTTATCATAAGCGGCAGGCGGATCAGCCCCGTTATTTCCGGCACCGGGCAAAGCCCGGAGTATGTATACGCGATCCGGGATCTTTCCGAGATGCTGCCCGATCCCGAAGGTTTTGGCATAGCTTTTATGCCCTTGCGGCGGCTGGCCGCCATAACCGGGCGGGTGGGAGAGGTAAACGCCCTTTCCTTCCGGCTGGAAGAAGGCGCGCAGTGGTCGGACGTCGAGTTTCAGCTTGAGGACGCGCTGAGAAGTTACGGGATGATTTATCTTATCCCGCGGGAGGATCAGCTCAGCCATTCCATGCTGGACATGGAACTTAGCTCGATCGGCGGCATGGCTACCAGCGTGCCCATGTTGTTTATTTTGATGGCGATGATTATCCTTTACATTATGCTAAAGCGCGTCATCGAGCAGGAACGCGGCCAGATCGGCATTCTAAAGGCGTTTGGGTTTGGCGACCGCACGCTGGTTGTTCATTATCTGGGCTATGGGCTTATCACCGGCGCTTTGGGCGGACTTTTCGGAATCATTTTGGGGCTTGCGCTTTCAGGATTTTACACCGACCTTTTCTCTGAATTTTTCAATCTGCCCAGCCTGCGTGCGGCTGTCTCCCCCCGGTATATTTTAATCGCGGCCGCCATGGCTTTGGGTTCGGGAGCCCTTGGCGCTCTGATGGGCGCGCGGTCGGTGTTAAGCCTCAGCCCGAGCGACGCCATGCGCCCCCCGGCTCCCCCGATGGTAAAGGGAGATCTGATCGGCAAGCTTCCCGGTCTGCGGTATGTTCTTTCCTCTTACGGATATATGGCGCTGCGCAGCATTTCGCGCAATAAGTTCCGCAGCGCGTTTGTAGCCGTGGGCATTTCGTTTTCATTTGCCATAATGACTTTTATGGCATCCTACACCGACATGATGGACGTCCTGATGCTTGACAGATTCACAAAATCCCAAGTCTTTGACCTGCAAATTACCATGAACGCGCCTGTGGCTTATACTCCTCTGGTGGAATCGGTTCACAGGTTAAACGGCATAGAAACCGCCGAGGCAATTCTTGAGGTCCCCGTCGAGCTTTCACACCGGCATTTGCGCACCGGAGTAATGCTCACCGCCATGCGTGAGGACAGCGCCCTTTTCAAAATCTACGACAACCAGCGGGGCGTCTGGCTGCCTCCTTCACGGGGAGGCGTGATCCTCAGCACTTCGGTAGCGGATACCTTAAACGCCCGCCGGGGCAGCATCATTTACATGGACGCACCCACCGCCGGACGGGAGGAAATCCCTCTGACAGTGCTGGAAATCGTGAGCGAAAACGTAGGAGCAACCGCCTACATGGAAATTGAGAGCCTTTGGGATTTTCTTGATATCCCGCCCACCGCCACAAGCGCCATTTTGCGCACCGACGACACTCTGGCCATCATGGACGCGCTGCGGTACAACGAAAGCATCGCCTCCCTCACCGATCAGGCGCAGGCAAAAAGTGCGCTCGACGATATGATGGAATCTTATGGCGCGATGTTTTATCTCATGCAGATCATGGGGATCGGCATTGCTTACGCCATCATCACCGCGTCCTCCTCCATTTCGCTTTCCGAGCGCAAGCGCGAGTACGCCACCCTGCGTGTGTTGGGTATGCAGCCCAAGGAAGTAAGCGAAATCATGGGTTTTGAATATTGGATACTCACTATCCTAGGCATTTTGCCCGGCATCCCGCTTGTGTATTTAATGAAGGTGGGTATGAACGACATGATGGGCAACGATATGTTCACAATCCCCCTCGCAACGCCTATAAGCGCCTATCTGCAAGCTGCGGCGCTTTGCTGGGTAGCGGTATTTATCTCCAACCTGAGTGCACGCCGCCGGATCGCCAAATTCGACATGGTGGATGTGCTAAAGGAGCGGGATTGATTTTGGGGCTTCGCCCACATTATTGTATCGCGCTTTGCGCGATGGATTTTAAGAATGGGGCTATGCGCCCCAAACCCCTAGTCACTTTTTGCACGTGCAAAAAGTAACCAAAAAACCGTTTAAGGGGGGCGGGCATACGCCCTTATCCCCCCTTAAAAATCCCCCCTGCTTGCCAACAAACACAGTGTCATCGGGGATTTTGATGGGCTTCGCCCCGTGGTTGTTCGGCGCGATGTGGACATCGCGCCCTACGATTACGCCTCTGACTTTTAAACGGGGGGTGCGGGGGGATTCTCAAGGGGGTGCCTGCTGGGGGCAAAGCCCCCTGCACCCCCTTGAGCGGCCTTTTTTTGGTTACTTTTTTTTGGCCGCGCAAAAAAAGTAACGCCCGTCCGGCAGGACAAAACTCCGCGGGCTACGCCCGCAAAAGGACAACGCGCAGCCAATGTTTCCTTATGAAGGGAGATTTTACCATGGAAAAGAAAGTAAAACGCATAATAATCATCGCGGTCTGCATTGCCGTCGCCGCTGGCGTCGCCTTACACCTGACAGCGCCGCTACAGGTAGAGCTGGCGGAGCTTGTGCCACAAACCGCGCAGCTCACCTTCACCGAGGAGGGCGTTTTCGATTACCGCTACAAGCACGCGATCTTCCCCCTTGTGAGCGGCGAAGTTCTGGAAGTGCGCGTCAGAGAGGGGCAGCGGGTAAATGAAGGCGATATAATCGCGGTTGTCAACGCCTCCGATTACCAGCGCCAAATCGAGCAGCTTCGCAGCAATATCAGAGGAATAAACGGGCAGATTAATAACCTCAGACAGCAGGAGCAAGTTGAAATGACCACCCTGCGCGGGCAGCGCAACAGCCTTGAAGCGCAAATGGGCAACGCCTCCAACTGGGAAAGCCAGATCTTCTACCAGCAGGGCGTTGTCGGCCAAAACCAGAATGCCGCGCGATGGGCGCAGCGAAATGTGCAGGAAGTGCGCGATGAGTTCGGCCGGGATTCCCCTCAGTATTATCAGGCCCGGCAAAATCTGGCCGCAGCCCGCAGCATGGCCGAGGCCAGCCTCGTCCAGCTTGAGGCCCTGCGCGCTCAGTACCATAGCGCTCAGGCCCAGATCGACGCCATTGACGAGCGCCTGAATACAAGTAACATCGACGGCATGATAACTTACTTCCAAAGTATGATCGAAAGCGCAAACTCGAGTATCGCCCAAATGCAAGAACAAATGGGCCGGGCTGAAATCGCTTCCCCGGTGAACGGCAGAATCGTCAGTCTCCCTGCCGCCGATGTCAATCTGATCGGCCCTCAATCGGCGGCGGCGGTAATCGGCTTCGATGAAGTGGTGGAAGTATACATCCCCACGCGGGAAATCGACGGCGTTTCCATAGGAGATACCGTAGAGCTAATACTCGACCGGCGGTTAGGCTCTCAAACCATAACCGGAACCGTTATATACTTGAGCGAAATGGCCGAGGTAAGGCTGTCCGCCCTTGGCGTGGAAGAACGCCGGATCCGCGCCCTGATACAACCCGAAGCAAACGATCTGATAATCGGCTACTCAATGGACGTCCGCTTTACCGTGCTAAGCCTCCCCGACAGCATCATCGTGCCTAAAACCGCGGTATTCCGGCAAAACGGCGCGGACTATGTCTGGAAGCTCGACCCGCAGGGAAGGGCCCAAACCCAGCAGGTTGTCAAAGGCGTTGAAACCCGCGACGGCTTTGTGATCACAAGCGGGCTTTCCAGCGGGGATGTGGTGGTGCGCGATGCTAATAATGCCGGGCTTACGGAAGGCAAAAGGCTTCGGAACTCTACAGTTGACAGTTGACAAATCCGGTATTTTTCTGACCCGCCTGACAATGGCCGGCAAAAGCCTTTCATCTAACATTAGACCTCTTGCGAAAATCCAACCACCCCGGCGCTTCGCGCCGGGGTGATTTTGTAAGAAGTTAAAATTCCTGAGCGGCGCTCTCGACCAGCAAACGCCCGAGTTGAGTATAGCGCAGCACCTTCCGGTGGTTTTCCACCATTCGGTGGACGGTTTCTTTCCGGCCGAGCAGGATCAGCAGCTTTCGGGCCCGCGTGACCGCCGTGTAAAGAATATTGCGGTAATAGAGCTTTTCGTGGTAGTTCATCAGCGGGATGATCACCGCTTCGAACTCGCTGCCTTGACTTTTATGTACAGTTACCGCGTATGCGTGTTCGATTTCGCGGGCGTTGTCCAGTGAGTATTGGGCTACCCGGTCTTCGTAACGGATCAGCATGGTCTGGCTGGGCCGATCGATCATTTCGATAACGCCGATATCGCCGTTAAAAACGCCCGCGCCTTTTTCTTTGTCGTCACGCGTCCAAGGAACGTCGTAGTTGTTTTTAACCTGCATCACTTTGTCTTTTTCCCGGTAGGTGATGTTCCCGAACTTGTATTGCGCCAGCCCGGGATCGGGGGGATTCAGCTTGGCTTGCAGAAGCCGGTTAAGTTCAACTGTCCCGATCGCGCCTATCCGGCTGGGCGCGATCACCTGAATATCCCAGACAGGTGAAAACCCGTAAGCGTCAGGCAGGCGGCGCGCCCAAAGATCGGCCACCGCGTCGGCGGTTGAGGCGTAATCCCGTTTATCCATGAAAAAAAAGTCGCTGTCCCGGCAGCTTAAATCAGGCGGCTCGCCCTTTACGATGCTGTGGGCGTTGCGGATGATCAGGCTGTCCTGCGCCTGACGGAAAATGCGCCCCAAGTGAACGGTTGGCACGATATCGGACGCGATGAGATCCCGTAGGATATTCCCCGCCCCCACCGATGGGAGCTGATCGGGATCGCCCACCAAAATGAGCCTGCTGGAAAGCCGCAATGCTTTCATCATGCTGTAAAGTAACATAGTATCCACCATGCTCGCTTCGTCAAGAATAACCACATCCGCGCGCAGCGGATTTTTTTCATCCCGCTTGAACTTGTGGTTTCCGGTTTCCGGATCGCGGAAATCGACTTCCAGCAGCCGGTGGATGGTGCTTGCCTCCCGGCCGGCGACGTCGCTCATCCGCTTTGCCGCCCGCCCGGTGGGCGCGGCAAGCGCAACTTTTTTTCCCTGTCCCTCAAGCAGCGCGATGATCGCGTTTAAGGTGGTTGTCTTTCCGGTGCCCGGCCCGCCGGTCAGGATAAACACCCCGCAGCTCATGGCCATGCCGGCCGCTTTTTTTTGCAGCGGATCGTAACTGATGCCCAAAAGGGCTTCCAGCCGTTCGATCTCCTGCGAAAAATCGGGCGGGTTCGGAGGCGCGTTCCCCAACATAAGCGCGACGCGCCCGGCAATATACGTTTCCGCCTGATATAACCCCGGCAGATAAACATACTTTCTGCCGTCAAAATTTACTCCGACAAGCTCGCCATCCAGTTCGGACTCCTCAAGGGCCGTTTCCAGCGCCTCTTTCTCTACGTGAGCGTCAAGCAGCTTAAGCGCGGTGAGCAGAAGCTTATCGCGCGGCAGGCAGGTATGCCCCACCGTCAGGTTATGGTTCAGCACATGTTTAAGCCCCGCGCGCAAACGGCGCGGATCAGCCCCCTCCACACCCAAACTGGCGGCAACCGCCTCCGCCTGATCAAAACTCAGCCCTATGGCGTCGCAGGTAAGGGAATAGGGGTTGGATTCAACCTCCTGCTGGGCAAGGCTTCCCCAGTGTTTCCAGACCCGGATGGATGCCCCGGATTCGATCCCAAACTTTGAGAGATATAGCATAACCGTGCGGATGCCGAAAATACGCCGGTATTGCCCGGCAATGTCGTCCGCCTTTTTATCAGAGATCCCGTGAACCTCGGACAGTCTTTGCGGCTCCTTTTCGATAACCTCAAGCGTTTCGTCCCCGAATTTGGTGACGATCCTGCGCGCGAGCGCCGGGCCAATCCCCTTTATAACCCCCGAACAAAGATATTTTAGAATCGCCGCTGCCGTAGCGGGCATATGGCGCTCGCATAACTGAGCCAGAAACTGCTCCCCATACGTTGGGTGCGTCCCATATCGTCCGGTAAGCGCAACCTCCTCACCGGCCGCAACCCCGGGCATCTCGCCGACAACCGTAACCAAATGCGTACCGGTATCCAGCTCCAGCACAGTATAACCGGTCTGAGGGTTGGAGTAAACGATCCCCTCCACCCTGCCGGTCAACGTGATCATCGGCTGCTCCTGCTGACGTTGCATACTGGTTCATCCCCGTTTTGTTGCTGATGCTTATATTAGCAGAAATTTTGTGTGAATGAAAGTGGTTGTGCATTCTTGTGAGCCGCTGGCGGCTGCGTGCTTTATTTTTGCGGCTGCAAACCGCAGACCTTGTCCTGCCGGACGGGCGTTACTTTTTGCTCGTGCAAAAAGTAACCAAAAACACGCTCAAGGGGGTGCAGGGGGCCACCCCCGCTGTGTCGTTGGTAGCTGTGGGGGCGCACAACGACGGTATTTTGATGGCACCCCCTTGAGAATCCCCCCGCGCAAAAGTCAGAGGTTTAATAACAGGGGCAAAGCCCATCTAACTCTGCCGGAGGCACATTATAAATAAGCGCAAACAGCGGCCCCGGTTTTACCCGGGGCCGCCGCGGCGGGGTGGCTCGATGGAGCAACCGCAAAGGCTGCGCCATCATGTATGAGGGTTGGAGCGACGCAGACGCTAGCGGGCCCCACAAACGATCGATAAAACCATATAAAAGTTTTTTCTTTTGGTTACTTTTCTTTTTTTCAAAAAAGAAAAGTAAATGGGGTTTGGGGCGAAGCCCCAAGAACCTGCCTAAAAACTAAAGTGCGCGGGATATCCGTTGGAGATATCGCTGCCGAACGGGCCGCCCAACAGGGGGGTAACATAGCGGATAAAGTCTTCGGTCACGAAGTTGCCGCGTTCGTTGATCCACTCTCTGGGCACGGCTTTTTCCATGTTCGCGATCGTATTGGCGGGCACTGTGCTGTATTCGACTAGGTAGGGATCATCGCTTACGCGGTTGAGTACCGGAATCTCTCCGGTAACTCCCGCTAGCGCCTTGCTCATCGCCATTGCGCCCAACGCTTTTGATTCAGCCAGATCCACCGATGAAGCCAGATGTCCGGCGCAACGCTGCAAAAGCGAAAGCTCGATGCTTCTTATTTTGCAGTCGATATTATTGGCGATAATGCTTTCCAACACCCGGCAGGCGCCGCCCATGTGTTTATGGCCGAAGGCGTCTACCTTTACGTTGGACTCATCCTCACAGACATAGCCGCCGTCCGCGCGTTTTATTCCCTCGGAAATTGCCACAACCACCGCCGGATGACGGGCCAACTGCTCTTTTACGTCCTCCAGGAACTTATTGTCGTCAAAGGGTATCTCCGGCAAATAGATAAGATGCGGCGCGTCCCCTGTTTTTCTGGCCACGGCCGAAGCGGCGCAAAGCCAGCCTACATGGCGGCCCATCGTTTCCACGATCGTGACGGTGGGAATGTCGTATACTCTTGCATCGCACCAGATCTCGGAGAAAGTTGTCGCGATATATTTGGCCGCACTACCGTATCCGGGTGAATGATCCATCCCGTAAAGATCGTTGTCAATCGTTTTGGGCGCGCCCATGATCTTGACGTCGATTCCGTTGGCGGCTGCGTATTTGCTGAGCTTGTTTGTGGTGTCCGCCGAATCGTTGCCGCCGATATATATAAAATATCCGATATTGTACTGCGCGAACCGCTCAAAAATAGCTTTGTAGCTATCGGGGTCGGCGTCCTCGTTTTTGAGCTTGTGGCGGCAGGTGCCCAGAGCCGAAGCCGGGGTATGGATCAGGCTGAGCAATGCCCGCGGGGAGCGCATGGGCGCGCCGGCGTCGATTATCCAGTCGTTTAAAACGCCCTTTATGCCGTGGCGGGCGCCATAAACTTTATCTACTTTCCCGCTGATTAACGCCTGCTCTATAACCCCTGCAAGCGTGGCGTTGATCGCCGAGCTGGGCCCCCCCGATTGAGCTACCAGCACATTTTTTTTGTTCATGTCAAGTCCTCCTTTTTTGTTAGAAGTAGGGCGCGATGTGGGACTCCCGCCCTACAACACAAATCGACTATAACTATAATATACCAAAAAAACAGCGGGATAACAAGGTTCGCGGCTCCTAATTTTTAACAAATTCCACAGGGATTTCAACAAACTGGTAATTTTTTCTTGTTTGTTTTGGGAGGCAAGAATTTTACCCGGCGCCGTATGTTAACGAAAAATGCGATAACACTAGTAAGGCGGGATGCACAGCTGTGCATTATATAGCGATGCCCACATCGCGCCCTACTCTCAAAATAAGAGGAAAGCCAAGTTGAATAATAAGCAATATTATTTTCGCCTGTCCTGCCTGCTGCTGGCGATGCTTCTGTTTTTGGCGGCAACCATAGCGGCGTGTGCCAGCCCAAATCAAGCTCCCACGAAGCCTCCCTCACAGCAGGAGGGCTACTATACGGAGTACACGGAAGCCTACCACCCCCTATGGGCCGCGCCGTCCTTCATTGAGCGGATCGCCCAAAAGTATACTTTAAACTCCGATACGGTGGGCTGGCTTTATGTTCCGAACACAAGCATCGACGATGTGGTTGTCCACTATCCGCACGACGCGAATTTGTTTTATCTGCGCCGCAACTTTGAGCGTAAGACCAGCAAAGCGGGCAGTTACTTCGCCGATTTTCGCAACACATTTAACGGCAGGGCTGACGGGCTTTCCCGCAACACGGTGATATATGGCCACAATCTGGATCTCGGCGATAACCCCGACGCCCCCTATTTTGCCCAGCTAATGAGATTTCTCAATGAGGACTTTGCGCGGGCTAACCCCTATATTTACTTTTCGGTGGCCGAAGAAGACCTTATTTGGGAGGTATTCGCCGTTTATTATGCGACAGTCGAGCTGCCTTATATCTTGCCCGACTTTACCGATGCGGGATTTCTGGATATTTTATCCGAGATGAAAAAGCGCTCTCAGTTTATCTACGATGTGGAGGTGGGCGTGGATGACAATATCCTTACTCTTTCCACCTGCACTTATGTGTTTACCCCCGGCGTTTTTCCGAACAGATATCGCTATGCGATATCCGCGCGGCTGGTTTTGGAGGGCGAGGAGTTGAGGGAAGCTGCATCTCTTGTGAGAAACCCCGCGCCGGCGCGCCCTTGATGTGTTGTAAATTTAACAGCGTTTATGGTATTATAGTAAGGCGCGATGTCTACAACCTATATGTCACCCTGAGCATCGCGAAGGGTCTTTAAGATTCTTCGCCTGCGGCTCAGAATGACAGGCTTGCAATGTAGAACGACATCCCCATCGCGCCCTATAGAACGAAAGGGTTAGCGACATATGCGAGTAAACAGAAGCCGGCGTTCCCGCCCGTTTCTATGGATAATTTTAAGCATCCTGTTAATTACGGGGTTATCTTTTGGCGGGGCTATTTTGTGGCAGAGGGCGGAGGATTCCCTGTCCGACCGGACAAGAAGCGCCCATGGGCAGAATGTTCCGCACATCACAGGCGAGCAAACATTGCCACCGCGCCCCCTGCCTCCGGAAATAGAAGCTCCCCCCCAACCGGAAAATAACCCGGCGGAATTTGCCCCCGGCCCTTTTACGGTGGACTGGCAGGTGCGCCCATCCGAGGCGGTGGACGCCAGCTATTTTGACGACGCTATATTTTTTGGCGATTCGGTGAGCACAGGCATGATAGCTAACCGGATTGTCAGAAGCACAAGCGTCTTCGCCGCCATCGGGGCAACCCCTCAAACGATTCTGGAAGGGGAGTATATATCAACGCCGGAAGGCCCGGCAACCATGCTGGAAGCCGCCCGGGAAGCAGGCGATAAAGGTAAGGTTTACATCATGTTGGGAAGCAACAGCCTCGGGATGGAAACAGCCGAGTTTATCAGCGCCTACCAAAGGCTTATAAGCGCGGTAAGGGCGCAGTATCCGTCGGCGGTTATATATGTTAAGAGCATACCGCCGGTAGCTGCTCATGTGAGAGAACACCACCCCGCAGCCGGCAGGGAAAGAGTGATAGAGCTTAACGCCGCCATCGCCGAACTGGCACGCGTTAACAACTTACCGTTTGTTAACGTCTTTGAAGCTCTGGCGGACGAGAACGGCTACCTGCCCGCGCACGCAAGCGCCGACGGCCTGCACCTTAGCGCCGAGTATCATTTCAAGTGGTTTGATTACCTAAAAACGCACACGCTGGGCCGCTAGAGCAGAAGCAAAAACAGCATTCCCAATACGCCGGGAACGCCCAAGACAGCCGACGCCAAAAGAGAGAACGGCGTAACGCGTACCCCTATTTCGATAAAGTTGCCAAGCAGCCACAAAACCCCCAAAGCCAAAAGTCCGGTGGAGGCGGTAAATAAAATGCATCGCAGCATTTTTCCGGTGCGGCTGTAACAAACAAACAACAAAACGCCCACCGCAAACAGTCCGGCGCCAAACCAAACGGAAGCAGTCACTTTGCATCCCTCCCGTATAAATTCTATTGCGGAAAGTGGACAAATAGACACAGCTTGCAAAGAATAGGGATATGCGGTATACTAAAAGCCTTACGCGAGCAAGCAAGGAAGCGGCTGAAAGGCGAAAGCTTTTTGGAGGAAAGTCCGGGCTCCACAGGGCAGGATAGCTGTTAACGGCAGCCGGGGGCGACCCCAGGGAAAGTGCAACAGAAAATTACCGCCGGATTTTTCCGGTAAGGATGAAAAGGCGAGGTAAGAGCTCACCAGAGCGCGGGAGACCGCGCTGCTGTGTAAACCCTATCCGGAGCAACATCAGCTGAGGCAACGCGGCGGCCCGCCGGGCCTCGAAAGATGGCTTGACGTCCCGTGGCGACACAGGGCGCAGACAGATCGTTTCCAAATACAGAACCCGGCTTATATGCTTGGTCGCGGCAAAGGGCTGCCCTGTAAAGGGCAGCCCTTATTGTTGGATGCCGGGGATTGCCTTGACGGTAGGGGTTTAATGATCTATAATCGGAGGAACGACAACTCAGGAGGGGTGATTAAAACGGACAATCACGTAACGACGCCTCAAGACGGAGAGGTTAAAATGAGCAACAAGCAGATCCGGAAACAGTCAAGAGCGATATTATACAGCAACCTCTGGTTTTTTGTTGGCGTGTGCGCTATCGCCGCGATCCCATCGCTTGCAGGTGCTGAGGTTCGGGTGGCGGTCAATCAGCCTTGGGCGTCAATTATTTCCGCATTGATTACGTTTGCGGCCTATCCGCTGACGCTTGGCGTTACCCGGTTCTTCTTAAGGTTGTGGCACGGCAACCACAGCCCCGCCGGCGAGATTTTTTACTACTACAAAGAAGGCAGGTCGGCTCCCGCCTTTGTTCTCGGGGCGGTATTTGCCGCTATCGACCTTGCCAGCTTTTTTGTTACCTACCTAGTAGCAGTGGAAATGGTTTTCTCGCCCGGTTTTACTCTCTTGGCGTTGGTTGCCTTGAGTGTTGCAGTGCTTTATATCCATTTACGGTTGTTATTTTTGGTGCCGTACCTTTTCGTAACCAGCGTGGAACAAAGCCCTAGCCGGCTCATTGCGCAAAGCTTGGAAAAGACTGAGGGGTACTTTTTCAAAATAATTGCTCTTGCTATTTCGATTTTCGTTGCCCCCTTTATCATTGTATATATCGTTTCATCTATCTTTGCTGCAATGCTAGATATGGCTCCGGCATCATTGGCGTTTTCCTTTGAATTTGATATGGTGCGAATGCGTCTTTTATCGATCATGATGATTCCGTTTTACCCATACTTTAACCTGTGCTTTGCCGGGTTCGCGACAAAGTTGTTGTCTCAGCCTCCTCGTCGAAAAATAAGAATTCCTCTGCGCAATTCGCCTAGCCATAATAAAAAAAGATACAAATATAAAACTGATTGGTTCGAGTAATTCTAGTTTTGTTCCCCTTGGCTCCCAAAATATGCTATACTATACATTCCCAACGCAAAAACCCCATCAAAAACAGGAGGAAAGAAAACAATGAAACCCAAGTATTACATTACCACGCCGATCTATTATCCATCCGACAAGCTGCATATCGGCCACAGCTACACCACGGTCGTATGCGACGCAATGGCGCGGTATAAGCGAATGCGCGGGTTTGACGTTTTCTATTTAACGGGAACCGACGAGCATGGCCAAAAGATTGAGGCAAAAGCAAAAGAGGCCGGGCTTTCCCCAAAAGAATATGTGGACAAGATCGTGGTTTCCATCAAGGAACTGTGGAAGGTGATGGATATAAGCTATGACCGCTTTATCCGCACCACCGACGATTATCATATCCAAAGCGTGCAAAAGATTTTCAAAAAGCTCTACGATAAAGGGGAAATCTATAAAGACGCGTACAAGGGCCATTATTGCAAACCCTGCGAGAGCTTTTGGACTGACAGCCAGCTTAAAGACAACAACTGCCCCGACTGCGGCCGTTCTGTAGAGTACGCCGAGGAGGAAGCGTACTTCTTCCGGCTTTCGAACTACACACAGCGGATTCTGGATTTATACGAGCAGAACCCCAACTTCCTGCAGCCTCAAAGCCGTGTCAACGAGATGATCGGCAACTTTCTAAAGCCCGGGCTGGGCGACCTGTGCGTTTCGCGCACCAGCTTTTCGTGGGGGGTTCCGGTTTCGTTTGACCCCGGCCATGTGGTGTATGTTTGGGTGGACGCGCTTTCCAACTACATCACCGCGCTTGGCTACGAAAACGACGCCCACAACGACTATGCCCGCTATTGGCCGGCCGATCTGCACATGATGGCAAAAG
>Ga0123355_10004096_pt1 | contig 21131 bp, 8 predicted proteins | sample TergutEmb28metaG_3_FD_89872 | JGI IMG/M metagenome (GOLD analysis project Ga0123355, IMG submission 89872) | Embiratermes neotenicus P1 segment gut microbial communities from Petit-Saut dam, French Guiana - Emb289 P1 | ecosystem: Host-associated > Arthropoda: Insects > Digestive system > Gut ...
AGCTTGCGACTAATTCGTAGTTATTTCATGGGTTGTATCTGGTTCGGTGTGTGTTGGCGTTCCGTTTCAGTGTGGCTATGGTGGTGTGGTATCTTTATGCAGTCTGAAGCTACTGCATAAAGATACCACACCACCATAGCCACACTGAATCGGAACGCCAACACACACCGAATCAGATACAACCCATGAAATAACTACGAATTAGTCGCAAGCTCCTGAGGATGGACATATTGACGTCCGAAACATGTTGAGCACTGAATAAATAATAATAAAACAAGTAGCATCAAGTTGGTTTCTCTTTACTCAACTACTCTGCATGTTTCGGGTGTCACAGCACCCATCATCAGGAGTATTAAAAACTGTACCCGCAGCCTCCGGTACAGGTCATACTACTTGTACCGGAGGCTGTGGGTACAGTTTTAATACTCCTGATGATGGGTGCTGTGACACCCGAAACATGTAGAGTAGCTTTGCAGTAAATAAATATCTGCACACTGTTGCATCTGTTGGATTTTTATTCACATTGAAGACAATTCTCTTTCTCTGTATGTCCTTCTTGAAGTAAAAGTAAAAGGAAGTAAGTCAACATTGTAGATAAAGTTGGACAAATTTGATACTTTTATTTATAAGTAGACTAGTTGGTCGTTGATCCTGTCTGCAGGTCGTGCAAAGTATTATTCTGCTTTGTTTGTGTTTCACCTGAGGAAGTAGGCGTGGTCAGATTTTGAAGCATGTATTTAAGCCATAAAATTGAAATAATATTGAACAGCGATAGTATACAATATGCATTAATTTCAGAATATTAGCACTAAACTTACGTACATGAATTTATTTTAATACATGGACCATAAATCTTTTATTGTTTTTAACATAACCAAAAAAATGCACAAAGGTATATATTAAAGCAATGTATAAACTATACTCCTGCATGTTTCGACATTTTCTATCATCATCAGGGAATATTACATCTGTGCCTCGCTAAGTTACACAAATTTTCCAAATTACGACTGCTAAAATTATTTTAAAAAATCAAGATATTCCAAATTAAGTTACAGAAGTTCTTAGATTATTGTTATAGAAATTACAGTTTTATAAAATTATTAAAATATTTTGTTGTTTTACAATAATATCTTTCGACGTTATAACCTCTCGTGCAATTATTATGTGTCTGTTGCTGTATACACAATCCCTGGTTTGATGTTGCTATTGCACTGGTCTCGCGTGTACACGCCAGACCAGCCATAATCCAAGAACTTATGTAACTTGAAGTGAAAAATCTTGATTGTATGAAATAATTTCAACAGCTGTAATTTTGAAAAATTGTGTAACTGAGCGAGGCACAGATATAATATTCCCTGATGATGACATGGAAATGTCGAAACATGTAGGAGTATAGATTACACATTGTTGTGATATATACTTTGATTTTATTAATTGTGCACTTGTTGGTTACAAAAAATAATAAAAAAATTACCTATATGAATTTAGATGAAATTAAAGTGGATTTGATAAAACGATATTGGAGCACTTGGTATGGTTTTTATCTGGCTCAGGATAAGTAGAAGTGGTAGGCTGTTTTATACACAATAACGAAATTTCAGGTTCTGTACGTACGGACTAGCTGTAAAACTGATATTTATTGGACCGTGCATCATTGTGATAACTGAAGAAAGAAAACCAACTAGATATCACTTATTATTTTATTGTACTTCTTAAAGGCTCAACATATTTCGGGCATTACTATCCCCGTCATCAGGAGCTCGCGACTATAATGTTGATTACCACATTGGTCGTTTCGTTCTTGGTTTGCTGTATGTTTGAGGTTAGGTGCGGTTAGGCTGGAGTAGTGTCCGGGCTGCAGCCCGGACACTACTCCAGCCTAACCGCATAGGGCATAGGTTATTTACTTACACGTATTTTTAGACGCTGTGGAGAAGTGTTCCCCCAATATGTAAAGGTAATTCACACAGTTATTTGCTCCATTCAGATTTTGAAAACACTTTACATAAATTGAAAAGTTAAAAAGACTTCGGTAGTAGTATTCTTTTAATACACCTCTAGATATTGGTGTGGAAACTCGAGAAATAGACGAAGTTATCCAGTGGGTACTTCTGGAGAATTATGTATTAACACGTAGGGGAAATATGCCTAAGAAATTTTGTTAGAAATTAAATGGTTTGCTTTGACACAAGAGAAAATATATTCGGTAGCAAAATGAAGGAAAAATGGTAAAACAAGTGGTTAAAAAACATTGGAATATGCAACACAGATCATCTAAATCTGCAGGTAGATGCCCACTTTGTCTATCCAAACGTACAATTTGTTGTATCTGTGTGTTGCTTGTGCTGTGAGTACCGTATTGCTACAGGAGAATGTAAAGTCCGGACAACACGGAACGCTTGTGGAAGAAAACCTTATTCTTTGATGATCCGAATGAAGTTTGTTTCCAATGAGATTAAATAGGGCCTACAATCATAATACCGTCATGGACATCTTAAACACTCGTTTCTACGATCCAGTAATTTTGAGCCGCTAAAGTCCTCGAATTGGTGTAGATGGCCATGGGCAACATACATTTCTACATTGATTGTTACGATTCTATTTTAGCGTTTCTATAAAAACACTCTAGAGAAATGCTCTGGAAACGATGGATATGTTGAACATATTTTGAAATAAAAACCAAAGCCAGTGGTACATGTACTGAAAACCTACAGCAGAACTGCTAACCTACATGTAATTAGCTGCAGTTTTAATTGTATTCTTTGACTGTGTATATATTTGCGATGTAAAATATGTGTTCGGTATATTAATAATTGTCCAAGGAGACGCAACACAAAGCAGTCTATTTATTATTCTGCAAGTTCACTCTACATGTTTCGGGTGTCAACCACACCCATCATCAGGAGTACACAAAACTGTGACTACAGCCTCCGGTACTGGTCATATTTTTTGTGCAGCTACCTCCCTCCAAAGTGGCCAAGCTAGCTTGGCCACCGTAGCTTGGCCACGTTGGAGGGAGGTAGCTGCACAGTACCGGAGGCTGCAGTTACAGTTTTGTGTACTCTTGATGATGGATGTGGTTGACACCCGAAACATTACAGTGAACTTGCAGAATAATAAATAGATTGCTTTGTGTTGAATTTCGTTGGACATTTATTAATATAGATCAGCGAGGCACGGAACCGTGAACATAAAATATGTGTTAGGCTTTATTGGGTCTAAGCAGACGGCATGGATTCAGAGACTAAGCGCTTTATTTCTGACCAGGCATTCAGTAAGGATGTTTAGCGTTTTAAATTAGAAGCTATTTCTCTTGTTGTCGGCAGTGATATCAAAATCCACGCCATGAAATTACATACAACATATAACATTACAATCCCAGCAAGCAGAAGAGAGTGACCGGTCACTTTTGCGCTCCGGGGAAAGGTTATTGGCACTCATTAGATGAGAGGAAGGAGTGAGCTTCCTCTGATAAAGCAGTTTATCTGTGTGATGTGTTTAACAGCTTTACGAATTGTACCAGAGACTTTACGGCTTTGGGGACCGAAGTAGCACAGTGGCTAAGGTGCTGTGCTACAAATCAGACGGTCGCTGGTTCGATCCCAGCTGGTGTCATTGGATTTTTTCATTGACATAATCCTTCCGATCGCACTATGGCAGTGGGGTCGACTCAGTCTCTAACAGAAATGAGTACCAGGAGCATTTCCTGAGGGTAAAGGCGGCCGGTGCGTAAGGCTGACAACGTTACCACCATCCTATGCCGTTGTCATGAAATCTGGGAATCTTAACTTCCTGGAACCCTCTGGGCCACTCCAGGCCTGCTTTACCTTTACCTTTTACTTTACGGACTTGAGGTTAACAGAAATAGTTTTCAATATTCTGTTTTGTCCAGAAGTTTCATTCGTTGGACCGCTAAGCCTGTAAACATAACTTGGGATTTCAGTGCATTGCTAGCCACTTCAGTTGTCTGTAATTACATAAAACATATTGTTAGAAATTAGCAGCAAAATGTAGAATTCGCCCTACCCCTTAAAATTATGTTGTCTTAAATATCTGTTTATACAGATACAGTCTTGTGGTTCATTAGACGTTGTAGGATAACAAGTTTGTTTCTACAAACCCGGAAAATCGTTATTTGAGCAACACTAGAAATGGAAGCGTGAAAGCGTGAAAACGTACTTGCTTTGTATTTCCTGGACAACGTAGTTCGTGTTCTGCTCAAGAGGTGGCACCAAGCTTGTGCGGAGTGGTCTGCTGTCAATCGATTGCAATAAGAGGGTGTCGTCTACCTCCTTTTTTGGATTTCGGAATTCATCTGGTAAGAGTTTCAGTCGTCTTTAGTGGGTTGAAGAATAAAATACCAACTTGATGTCACTTGCTATTTTATTTCACCTCTTATGTGCTCACCATGTTTCGGACATTAATATATCCATCATCAGGAGCTTGTGACAACAAGTTGTGCTTCAGCCTGCAACACGGATACCACTCCAACCCAACCACACCGAAACTGCAACACACATCGAACCAAGAACAATACGACCAATGTGGTAATTCAATAGAATAGTCACAAGCTCCTGATGGTGGATATATTAATGTCCGAAATATGTTGAGCACATAAGAGGTGAAATAAAATAGCAAGTGACATCAAGCTGGTTTCTATTCTTCAAAATCACAATGATTCACGGTCCAATAAACATAAGTGTTTAGTGGGTGTTATATTAAAACAACTCCATATTGGATGTCTTCTCACATTTTTGTATTTGGATATTCTGAATTTCTTGTCATCGCTATTCATCACGCCCAGGAATATGTAGTATGTGCTGGACCTGAAGGCGCATAGCTCCACCTTTTCTAAACCTCAGCTCTAGGCGGGTATCAGTGGTCAGCTTTACGTCTCGGCCGCTTTACTCCCGGAGAGAGCAACCGGCTTTACCCGTTGGGTAGATTGCTGGGTGAGACCCACCGATCGGCACGCTGTGGAGAACTGGAGAGTATTTAGTCCCTGCCAGGAATAGAAACACGACTCATCGGTCGTCCACCCCGAACGTATTAACCATACTGTCTATACTACTTCGAAACTTCCCCTCACTGTTGCAAATGTAAGCTAACTTCTAAGGATTTTTTTCCCCCCACGAAAGCCTCTTGTCTTCCCACTGTAGAAGTCCAACAGATTAGTGGAATTGCACTAACCTGCGTTTAATTAGTATTAACCTATATTTTGATAACTTTATTCTTCCCTCTACTGTTGTCTAAGTATATTGCTGCGTTCACATCATCATCTCTTCGTGACCATTATCAACGGACAGCTTTACTGGCCAACTGTCGATCCAAGTTTCCACCGACACATCGTAACACATCCATCTTCGTATATTCTATTTCTCCTTGTCCTACTGTTTCGGTTGTACTTTTCAAGTCTGAATTACATAATTTAAATGAGGAGTAACTCTTCTCCTTTCTTCACGCTTTTCCCAGCCATGTTCTGAAAGAAAATGAGGGGTTGTAGTGAATAGCCCTGAGCGTCCTCTTCTGTGTCCAGTTTTCCTGAAATTTTTACGAATTACGTGACTTTTAAGGACCACAAATATTACCGTGGCTGATATGAATTCCTGCCGCAATTTGACTGTGTTTTATTAGGAATAACTAGCTCCACTCGTGATAGACTGCATGTAAATCGGGAAATGTTTAAGTCTTTGGACCTGATGAGAGAGAAAAGCACGAATTTTTGACGTCAATTTGAACTCTGACATTTTGTCATTCAGCAGTTTCTGCAGATAATGACAAATCTACCCGCTCCACTGACTTCTACTGTACACACGAAGGGCCAGAGCAGAGGGAGAGGCGAGCGGGCAAGTTCTATTTTAACTTTTTGCTGCCGAACGTCGACTTAACTTGACGCGTCAGTGAGGGTATTTAATGTCACTTGAAGAACCAGAATGAGCTGAGGAAAAAAACTCATTGATTAGAATTAATAAAGCACACATAATGGGATGCAGAGAGATACCACGTTTCCTTCATGTTGCATTCGGACGTTGCAGGATTTGGTGCGTTTAAGTGTGGACTAGGCTCTTACTCTTTGCTATGCTACCGACTGTATTTATGTGACGTTCACAGGCAGAGAATTATGAGTCTTCTTGCTTTATATTTCTTTAAGCATCAAGGAATACTTTTTTATTATCTCCCAGAATGTTGCAATCTGTCCGGAGACATTCAACAGTCGTGTTGACAGTCAATATTAATGGCATGTAGGAAATACATCCAGTGATACATCTCCTATTTAAGTGCAGTCATAAATGATTGGGTATGATGGGCAATACATAGAAATCGAAATTTAGGGGAATTCATAAAGCAGGCAAATAGCAAGTACACGAAATTCCTTGAAATGTCGACAATTGGTCGGCTCTTTCACACAATCTATGATATAATCCTCCACATTTCCGCGTCTCTACTAAAATACCCGTTCATTTCAACCAAGTTCTGAATCCCATTAATTATTGATGTACATAAAATTTTAAATGCTTGTGACAATTAAAAATTTCGCCTTTTGCCTACCAAATTCATTTACGCGTGTGTGTTTCTTATAACTCTGAAGAGACAACACTTCTTACTATAAACATCATTAACTACTCATAATTGTTCTCTGAGTGGTACGAACTCAAAATTTATCAAACACTTAGATTAGGGAATTAAAGTGTAGAGATTTGAAAATAAATTTCTAAAAAAATTATTTGCTCATTGATATGGAAATGGGGGTATAACATTGTGAAGGCTCTATTTGTGCCCTTACGGCGGACTTGAAAACGCCCCTGAAGGGTAGGTCAAATTTTGACAACCAAAGCATGTATGGAAAGACGTGAGTGCAAATGTGTGTACTGAAAATAATATTCTTGTTTTTCTGTGGCGCTGCGGCCCAACGCGGGCTATGGCCTCCTTATTCTAGAGTCTTCTAGATCACGCACAACCACGCACCACGGTAGGTAGGACTACTCTGGACGAATGATTAGCTCGTCGCCGAGACATCTACCTGACAAAACACAACAATCACAACAGACAGACACGCATGCCCACCAGCGGGATTCGAACCCACAATCTCATCAGGCGAGCTGCTACAGACCTACGCCTTAGGACGCGCTCTGAGAATAATGTTTACGAAATTGTACAAACAGTCTGTGAAAGCAGGTTACTTAACAAGACGTTTGTTCTCGTTATTACTTCTAGAGGTTTATTTTCACCTTCAACTTGTTATACTAATTTAATCATGTCACGGGAAATGTTTGTGAGTTATATACTTCAACTAAGGGGGTAAAATTATTTCACTTTCGTGAATTTGGTTTTTTAGTTGATTATTTTAAAAGTTAAAGAACGAAGTACGAAGAAATTCTTATCAAATACAGTGTCTTTAATAAACAACTGAATTTGATGAAAAATTACAACCTACACGTAGACCTATAAGCAAATGGTACAGAACAAGGGATAGGATTGTTGGATACCATTTTGTTAAAAAAATCATTACCTTACTGAAATTTTATTATTCCGAAAAGGATCGTGAGAGTACTTTTAAACAAAAATACACTTCCAAATTTGGTAAACTTCTATATCAGAGGTAGCCTCATCAGCGCATTCCAACTTTACTACCGACATTTTCTAAGTGGAAGTAGTAGTAACAACCGTTTAATGTCACCTACTTGCCTGTGTATGCATTAGAATGTATAGAGGCTCCTACGAAACTGATTTGTTCACTGATAACTTCTAAATTGCACGAAATTTATCTGTCGCAAAATAAACACTTGAATGCCTAAACTTATATAATGAAACTAACACATGTACATGTAAAATATGTTTTATCACACTAGAATATCCGGGTTGTGTGATTAAAATATCTGAGTCCCCGTTTAATGGGTTGTTTATTTCTGGTTACTCAGTCTAGTTGATACATTCTACTGAGAGACAACAAGAAGAGCATGCAAGATGCAACCTGCAACACTCCTTGCTCTGCCGACCAGCAGATTCAAAGCACTAATATTTGGTATTACGAGAATGTGCTCTCTCGAATCAATACCCTACACATTCGATTGCTGCTACCACTGGGGCAGTGAATCACCCCTCAAGCTTCTCACTTGTCGACCCCTAACTATGGACAGACTCGATTTATTTCCGACATGATCTGACATAGCTATTTCTGTACGGAGTGTCAGTCCGATCTATTATCATGTTTGTCGCCGAGGTTAGGAACTAGTATTATCAGATGCAAAATAAATAGGCATAGTGTGTTCTGAAGGCAAGAGTTTTCTGAAAAATGGTATATTTCGATGTCACCGCAGTGTACACATATCGGGATCGTCAGTAGGCCATTCGGACTCTGAAAGGTTCATCAGACTAGTGGTTCGAAAGAGCAACTACATTTGCGTCAAGAAAGAATAAGGACAAAGTCGCGTTTGAGGAGTCAGAATTCCTGCTTTGTTGGTTAAAGAAATGCAACGAGATGCAACAGTATGCAAATATTTATTTACTGCTAAGTTACTCTACATGTTTCGGGCGTCCATCGCGCCCATCATCAGGTGTACATAAAACTTTAGTTGCAGCCTCTGGTACTTGGGGAGCAAGCTTCCTCAAACGGGACCACGTGGTCACATTTGAGGAAGCTTGCTCCCCAGATAGTATGATCTGTACCAGAGGTTGCAACTATGCAACTAAAGTTTTATGTACACCTGATGATGGGCGCGATGGACGCCCGAAACATGTAGAGTAATTTAACAGTAAATACATATCTGCGTACTGTTGCATCTCGTTGGATTTCTTCAACTTAGAATTACGATGCACGGAGCCACGAATATAAAATTCCTGTTTTGTGTTCTGACCTCCTAGTTCGAATCACGACAGAGAAACCGGATGAGGTCTGTCGTGTTATTTCAGTGTCTGCCAACAAATGTCGCTATTTTACCCCAGGTTAGGCTAAGACGGCGCAGGGTCCTGGATAACTACAACCCAAGATGGCTGGTGTGATTATGGGTCAAAGTTCTGTGTGTGTCAGGTCGTGTTTGGATAGAGACCTTGGGACTGATCCGTGCCCCTTTAAATAAATAACAAATGTCTAATACAGTATATATACATTGAATCATCTAGCTCAACTTACCTGATGAATATGAAAGCAGATGTTTGGAAATTACCGATCACCAGGTTATAAACGGGGGGGGTTTAAAGCCCTAATTATAAAATCCTTTCTTACACATACGTTTCTTTATTACATTTTATTTGCTGCGCCTTACGACATATTGTAAACTGTTATCTGTATTCCTAGATATATACTTACGTAATATTTTTGTACTTCTGTATACCATGCATTTATATTGTGATTAATCTGTCATTACAGCCAACAAATTTGTGACTCTGAGATTGGGATAACTCAACAATTTGACAGTATTTCCAATACGAATTCGCCCATCCGGGGCCTTGTAAATGTTTTCGATGCAAAATGACAAGTGGAAGGACCGAAATTTTAAAAATCACTTTTGGTAAAATGACATAAATATTTACGTAAAATAATATTTTAAATTAAAATACATTGCAATGACCTGCTTGTATTTGTCCGGCAAGTAATATTGAACAAATAAAAATATAGAATGTTCAGTTTCCCTTGTCCCAGAAATATACCAGCACCTCTCCAGCTGAAGCAAACATGGTCCTTCGAAGTGATTTTCTCTCCACGTTGCTAAGAGATTCGCAGCGCCGTAATGGTGTCATTCTGTACTTTAATATGCACGAATATTCTGGAACAGCCTTATGCAACGAAGTTGTGAACAAAGTGAGTTTGACATGAGAGGTTTTGACTTACTTACTTACTCCATGGAGCAGAGTCCTTCTTGAGAAGCTAAATAGTTCTGCGGCTAGTCAAGAAATTCCCCGCACACTATAGAACCCGATAGTTCATCACTGTACTCACGAGTGCCCGCCACCTGTCCCTATCCTGAGCCAACTCCATCCAGTCTACACCCCCTCCCATTTCCCGAAGATCCATCTTAATATTATCCTCGCATCTACGTCTGGGTCTCCCCAGTGGTCTCTTTCCCTCAGGTTTCCCCACTAGAACCCTGTGCACACCTCTCCCCTCCCCCCATACGCGCCACATGCCCCACCCATCTCATTCTTCTCGATTTTACCACCCACCAGAGAGGTTTTGACTAAGGTTCTGAAATTGAATTAGAACTGTGACTGTGAACTACTGTATAAAGTTACTTCGCTGCCGCTCTGAATTTCATGGCGACGACGTGCCCGTTTCAGGAGTTTAGTCGCCAAATTTCATGCCGGACGACCACGTATCATTTGGTAGTCAGCAGGAACTGGGGAAGAATTTTCTCCGACCACTTGGGCTTTCCCCGTCAAGGATTATTCTACTAGTGTTCCGTGGTTCTCTATCGTTAAAAAAAAACCTTTATAACAGACCAGCCTGGGTTCTTATCACCAAGGGGTGAGATCTCGCGACATTTCTAAGATGCAAAATGATAAAAAGTCTTTTCAGTTCACTTCAGTTAATTGATGAAAATGCTTTACAGCAAAAAATAAAGCAATCTAACTCCATGTAACAGAGTCTTTCTTGAAAAGCTGACGGTTCTTCACTTATTCAAGAAATTCCTTGCATTTCATGTAAACTGTTTTTCATCGCCATGTGCATAAGAGACTGCCACTAGTTTCTATCCTGAGCCAGATCAATCCAGTCCACAGCATTCGTTTTTGCTTCTTTAATAAATATTTTAAATAATAATGATAATAATAATTGTAATAACCAACATAAAATCTACAGTATATTTTATTTTATGTTTTGCTGACCGTGAATTCTGTTACAACTCTGGGTAAATGACCAATTTGATGCACAATTACGTTATATAATACGTTTATTATTGTAATCCTCTACATGTTTCGAGCAACACTGTGCTCATCATCAGCAGGTCAAATTGTATTAATACAGCATCTTATATAGTATTCTCTGTAAGTGACCGTCCGGTGTGCACCTGAATACCAGACGGTCACTTACAGAGAATAATATAACAGATGCCGTATTAATACAATTTGACCTCCTGATGATGAGCACAGAGTTGCTCGAAACATGTAGAGGACTATAATAATAAACGTATTATATAACATAATCGTGCATCAAGTTAGTCATTTATCCAGAGCTACAGTACAGTTCACTGGAAGAGAAAATTATTTTATGACGGCCCAGTTCCAGTGACGTTAGGAAAATGATATCATAATGGAATACCGGTTGGAAACTAAGAGAAGGCAAGTGTAACACAAGCAGGGAGCGTGTGGTCTTAGTTCGCTTTACGGTAAGCATCACAATGGCGAGGAAGGGTTAATCTAGAAGACGCTGTACGTCGCACGGAAACGTACATTTTATAGGTAATCCACACGAAAGTACAGTTTGCAGTGACTGCAATCCTTGATAACTATACGGCTTGCTCCAATGAGAAGAGATGTGGTCTCCTTTAAACCGTGACTGACGACGTCACGATGAGGCAGTTATTTATTGCTGCTTACCTTCAATCCTTTAGAGACTACGGTTAACCTAAATTATGTTTAAAGATCCAGTCCGTAACGCGCAGTAAACACACTGCGTCTCGGTTGTAAACACCTGGCAGTTAATGCTGTATATGGAAATAATCGCTGTTTGTTTTGAGATCCATACGAAGTACGTGAATACACTGTGTGGGCAGAAGGTAGAATTTTAGACTCTTAACCCTTTGACGCCTAACGACACCTATAATGGTCGCTAACCTCTAAACGTTGCATTTTATATATTTATTCAACAAATACAGGTACTGAATATTTTAAACATGGTATATACTCCCCGTTTTCTTCTCTTCAAAATGCAGTTTGTTTCATACTTCTAACTTATTTGGTTACTGGATTATTCACATTTTATATACAGGGTGTGCTAAAATTAAAAAAATAATTCCGGCTCCAAAAGGTTAAACTGGTGGTACATAAAGTGTCCACTAGGCTTTGAAGAGTTAATTCAAATTTTACAAACAGGGGAAATTTCTGTTGCATGAAAAGTTATACGGGGCTTTATAATGCTTTATTTTACCCTGAAACACTTTAATGCTAATGTATATCAACTCTTAACTTTTCCTGCATTCACACGAATTTTATTTCGAATCGTTCAACCCTACTCTTTAATACCTCATCACACGATACTTTAGCCACGTTTCCGTATACCTTGTGGAGGAACGTCTTTCTTCTTCGGGAGGCGTAGGACTCTACGACCATCTTCTATGCGATACGAGTCTCGGAATTCTTGTAGTATTTGGGAGTCTCCAGTCGTCATTGGGTTTTTCGTATGTATTTACAGTCACAGCTATTCCGTCCACCAACAATTTTGGCTCCCCCTCCAAGTACCCTCGTAAGAAAACGTGTTTGTTGATAGTCTAAAATTAAGCGTCTTCGTCAATGGAGGATCGGAACTACTCCCAAAATCGAGACCAAGTCTCCACATTACCTGCAAAGGGCTCAAGTTTGATTGCGGGAAGCTTCACCGAATGTGTGACCGGACCAGGGAATCGAAAATAACTCGATTTAACCCGTTCCTAGAAGAAAGACGTTCCTCCACATACCTTATAGAAACACAGTAAAAAACCTTTCATTCCTGTTCTTCCTACTAGTCTTCGAAAAGCGGTAGACAATGCAGTATAAGGTAGTCGTAGCTTATCAACAATTAAAATTATTTGTTGGATCCTAAGTCTTCAGAGAGAGTCTCGGTCAGGAATTGATATGAAGAGCCCTCAGTCTTTAATGAGTTGTCTCACCAATAATCCAACCTAGTGTGCGACATCTTATTGAGATCACTCTATGACTCACTACTGACTCACGAATCGCTAAAACAGACACGGGTTTTCCGATGACCGTAACCCGTCTTATTCCTTGCAGTGCAAATATTAGTCTAAAAATCTGATAACTGGCCTATCTGAAAGTTATGTACCGTACGAAAGTCAAAGATATTGTATGGATTAAGTTTAATTGGACATAGCATTACAAATCATGATTGAGGGCATATGAAATAAGGGGAATTGTAAGAGCATCGTTTTCCTCATTGTCAGAGCTTCTAACGTGGCCGTATTCCCCCATTTCGGAGTGACGCAATAAATGAACTTAAAAAGCCCTGTTGCTTTCTCACCATCCGATGGTCACACAAATTAGCGACAGCAGAATGAAGACAACAAAGAAAAACGTTTGACGTAAACTATTTATTTCGTGAAACGAAGAAAGAATGCAAAATCCTTTGGTTATAGAAAGAAAACTTCCCACTTACGTCAAAATAAATATAACACAAGGCTAACTGGAATTTGTTGACCTGTTAGCCATTTGATAAATATTGGTATAATAATACAAAGCGATTCAGACCCAGGGTCTTAATGTTGTTCTCATTCTCTGAATATTTTTGGTGTTCTTCGATTGCTTTTTTGTGGTATGAAAGTTGTTATTCTCGAAAGTATGTTGTAATTGTCTGAATGTTGTTTATCTCAGAATTTTTGTGTTATTCTCGGAATGTTGTTTTTATACTGTGAGTTTTCAGGTGATACATCTCTGCTGTGTTTTCAATAATTTTATATATATTCTATACTGTAACGAGTCCCTTTTTCTGAATTTTGCTACTGTTTTTGGAGTGTTGGTTGTATGCTCTCTATGTTTATGTTAGTTCTCGAATGTTGTTATTTTGCGTTTGTGTGTGTTATTCTCCGAGATTATGTGTTATTCACTGAATGTTTATTTTATTCTCCGAATGTCGTAGTTCTCGGAATATTGTTGTTTCTTGAACGTTTATGTTATTCTCTGAATGTATGTGTTATTGTCACATGTTGTTGTTACATTTTAAACGTTTTTATTCTCTGCATATTTGCGTTTTTCTCGGAATGATTATATTATTCTCCGAATGTTGATATTCTCCGAGTGTTGCTGCTGTTCTCTGAATGTCAGTATTCTGTGAATATTTATGTTATGCTTTGAAATTTGTACTACTGTCTGAAAGTTTTTGTTGTTCTTTGAATGGCTGTGTTGTTATCTTACAAAGTGCTAAAAGCTTATGTTATTTCATAAAGCGACTTCTTTGTCTCGTTTATGTCAGTATTAACGTATGTAGCAAAGGTGAATGTTATAGTATAGTAAATTCTGAAATTTGAGGCTCAAATCCAGGACCCGTGTACTCGAGTTGGTGAAGATTCCACAAATCTTAGACCGCGCGACCGTTTCTATGGAAAATATTTTATTCTACGGTCGTAATAGTCGGAACATTTCCATCAGGAACACAAAATCTTGGTTGCATGTTTAACGACGGATGGCCAGACCAAGTAAATAGCCATGTAATCCCCACTATATGATTGTCTGAATGAGCTGGTATCTAGTCGTATGGATAATGCAATCCCTGCTATAATATAACCCATTTTTTTTACCGTTTGGACAAAAGGTTTTTACTTTAACTTCTGTTCTGAGCAAATTAGTCCATTTCAAGCCTTGGAAATTGTTAAATGAAAGTCATTACCTTTACCTTTTTTTCACATCTACGCTTAGGTTTCCGCCATGGCCCCTTTCCTTGAGAACTGGAAATGAAAATTCAGTAGTCCTACGTATTTCATATGTTTTCAATCCGTGCTACATACCTTTCCAGAAATTTTATACAATATCAATTTCATTACTTCTTCTACAAAAATAGTACTTAGGCTTATTACTTAGGTTATTTTGCCATCATTTCTCCGGTTAACAGGATATATTCTTACCATGTGTTTTAGTATGGCTTTTTTCATTCAGTTCTTCTGTTATTTAGACATCAGGAATAAAATATTTCTCAGCGCTGCAATAATTTCGTGTTTGTATGCTCTCGTAACTATTCCAAAAGGAACCGTTTTTCCCAATGCATTCTTTACAACAACAGCTATGCCACGGTACATCGTATGAGGTTTCTTCTTTATTTTTCTCCATAGAGATCTCTTTTATTACTGCCAGGGGAACCGCTGCTGTCACGTGATCTCCCGGCGGATGCAGGCTTTTTACGCAATAAACTGCAGTGTTCCGCGAGACGATAAAGGACAGATGCTGTAGTACTTCTCTTCCAATGAAATTTCCCTTGGAAGCTACATATCTTAATAAGACATGTGTTTTACGTTCTCTTCAAACTTGGCCTTACCGACTTTTTTAAAAATAAATTAATAATTTTAGATTGAAGGGTAGAATAAATTTTAATAAGATTGTATGAATTAAAATCGAATTTATTTAACAAATAATGATTCACACTTCCCACATCATGCTAAATTCGGTCCTAATCTCTCAAGTGGTTTTGTAGATGACCCAGAAACACTGAAATACAGTCAATAGTAGAAACTGACTAGCATGATACTGTCCCTCACTGTGTTCGTGTTATGTACACTGTGCAAACAACACTGTGTAATACAATCCACAGCTCACTGCAGCTGCCACTGACAATTGAGAGTTAAAGATCAGTGAGATATATTTGTATACTTGTATTGCACTAGCGTTTTGCTTAGCCCGAGCATTTACACAACCTTACCTTTACTATCCGTTTACTTCTCTTTGGTTTGTCTGTTGAAATAAATAAATTTTAAGTATTGCCACGAAACTGTCTAACAATCTTAAAATACTTATAGTTAGGTCATTTCTTACAAGAAATGCCCATAGGCACAGGACAGTCCTCTTCATCTGTTTTAGCACACAATTGTTGAGAAATTCATGTGCAGCTCTATAATAGGTCCATAACGTTAAAAAGTAAGATTGTGCCCTAGAAAAGGCCGTAAAGGCTCAGACCGGGAGTAGAGGAATAGCTCTACTCTATCTTCAACCTCGGTGGTAGATGGGGTGAATGGTCAACGCCACGTCCCTTCCACTGTTCCCATTCTATAAGAGACGGCGTGGACCACAGGGCCGGACGCATTCGGAAAATCTGCTCCCTCCGGGTTTCGGTCCCCGGACCATCCCGTCCCGTAGCAAGTCGCTATACTGACTAGGCTATCCCATCCCACGCCCCACATTATGGAGGGTGATACCAATGCCTTTTGAAATGTAAAATATCTATATTGAGCAAGTCTTGGTCAATATAATTTTATGTAATGAAGTGAGTCCTGATGATCTTCATGGTTGCACCGAGCATCAGTGACAATTAAACACTACTATCCAACAAATGCACAAATATATAATTCGTAGATATAATTTTAATTATATCTACGAATTATATATTTGTGCATTTGTTGGATAATAAAGTGTTTAAGAATTCTGATGTTGTTTACGTAAAAGTGTTAAGGCTTATTAAAATTATTTTCCGATTTAAACTCTATTGAGCACTTGGGATTGTTTTAAAATACAGACTACTGTTTTCATTAGCATATTTCTGTGACAATTACTAAGGATACGACAATATGTTAAGTACTTTGATCTAATGCCAGTGACTTACAAATTATTGAATTGCTACTTGTACAGTGTGGGTAGTGCTTCTTACAAATGCGTATACAGATTTTCTTTAAGACGTAAAGTTTACGGATCTTTATCCGCGTCACACTTTGGCCCAAAAGAGAAGCTTCGGGACCCCTCCTATGTCCATTTATGCACCTCGTATCGATCCTGATGCTGGAAGCAAAACCCGTCTCCGAAGCATTGGTTCTTGATCCGACTTTGACGCTGCCAGTCTCCCGAGAAATTCTAAGTAGTTTTCATTACGTGCCCTGCCTGTTTAGAGTAAGTGTAAGAATGAAAATGAACTGCAGAAAAGGGCATGTTTTACAGTTTTCACGTAATGCCCCATTGTTCACTGCCTGAAGGGTTGTGGAGACAAACTATCGTATTGAATCTGTTAATCCTCTAAGATTGAAGCCCTCGTAAATATGTAAGTTTATCATCGTGCGACGAATGCTTCGATACATGATGCGCGAAATGAATTTCTCGTCTAGACACTCAGCGCGTATTGCACGTCCGCCACTGATCAGCTAAAATTGGCTGCTGGCCCGAATTCAGGATAGACGCTATTTATAGTGAAATGCGGGACTGAATTCAGTTAGTGGAGCAACTCCGAAAGAAGGCGTGTTGTGATGTGCGTGCATTGTGTTGAAATGCTAGTGATATTACTGATGATTTCATGTTCTGTGTTGGTGCTCTAGGTGTGATATGATTGAGCCTGTTTTCATTCTGTGTTGATGGATACATCCTAATTCATTACTATCTATAGTCCTATTCTCGTATCTGACCCATCGTGATCTTCTATACTGCTGGAAGCAATTAGCAGTTTTCTCTTCTTCGTATACATATATAAAACCTGACGTAAAAATGATGGTTTTATAAGATAGGTTCTGAATTTTAGGAAAGGATATGAATTTATAATATTGTATTTTGTGATGCTTATGCATAGTAGGAGTGAAGTTTACTATCAAATAACACGGTGTGAAGAAAATAGTAGTGTAAATAATTGCCTTTGTGTAACAAGAAATATTACAATGCAGATCATAACTAAGCATTTCAAAGGGCAAAGAGATTTTATCTATGAAATGAGGGGGGTTTAAAGAGCTTTGTGTCCAACGGCAGAAATATATATTCAGTATTTCAAACGATCATTTTACAATACTCTGTAAAGTATAATTTAATAATAATAATAATAATAATAATACATTTGTACTACATTTATACTGTGAAAAGTTATTAATTTTCTTTTAATATTTGAAGTCATCTTATAACAGGTCCAGTCATAACGTTCACCAGTTTTCATTTCTTACACACATAATCATACTTGCGTCTGCCTAATTCGGGACACCTTGTTCTGACAAAGTCTTAATGATGATAGAGATGTAAATGTACAACTGGTGGTAACATACAAAATCCTAAATGGAACACTCACTAAGAACATTGCTAATAAGGCCGAGTAATGTGTGGCTGGTTGCTGCGTCTATTTCAAACTCTTGTTTGATCAATAGACGTTGTGGGCTACATTTCTTCCAGTGGAAGAGAGGAAGGGATAAACTGCGAGTCTTCAAAATTGTTGTTGCTAATTTATGTTAATAATAAAAAATGTAAAGTGTTCCCGTTACAGGCCCGGTGTGGCCCAGAGGGTGGGTAGAGGTATAGTTCTACCCTTCCATGACCGCGGCACTAGAAGGGGTGAGTTGTCAGCAGCACGCTCCGCCCTCACTTTACCCACGGGAAAGACACGGTACCCATTTTACATGAGGCTGGGTGGGCCTGGATGGGCGAAAAATCTCGTCCCCACCGGATTCGATCCCGTACCGTCCAGCCCGTAGTCAGTCGCTATACCGACTGAGCTACCCGACCCACTACGTTAATAATAATAATAGTTGTGGTAAGAATAATAGTAATAATAATGATTTAATAATAATAGGGAAAAAAGGGTGAAAATATTAAAAGATAAAAACAGTATACGTCAAACACATCATTTATTATATGGAGGCTACATGTTTCGACCCTTTATAGGGTCATCATCAAGCCTTCTTTTGAAGCAAGTGAGTGAATGCTGCGTACATGTTGGGATCCAAACAATGCTTACAAATAGCAGAAACATAACATATCTAACAAATGAATTACATAAAATAGATGTGATTTTTTAAAATTTAAGAGGTAAAATATAGGCTGAGGTTTGCAGAGATCGAGGTTGTGGTAAAACAGTTCACTCTGGTTCCTCCGATGTGCTTAGTACATCGAAGGAACCTTCCCGCCTCAGACGAACTTGGAAGACCATCATACAGTAAACAACAAATATTCTTGTGTAGAATATATATCAAGTATGTGAATTTTGTTCAGTGGAAAGAAAACCATTACTTATATCAAGGTAAACAGTCAACTTCGAGAATATCCACAACCACCGAACAAGGAATCACCACAGCTTATTACAAGAGGCGATAAGAGATACAAAAAATCAGAGCCCCCCGCATGTTCTACGCAAGGATAGCGTAAGACAACATCTCATACCCGTAACACACAGTAATTGCACAAGATAAGCCCCGCTTCTCCGAGACTGCCAGATGTTACTTGTAACACCAAAAAGTTCACGCTAACAAGGGACAACTTCGACTTCTTCAGAGGTTCACACAGGCCCAAAGTGAACTGTTTTACCACAACCGCGATCTCTACAACACCAAGCCTAATTTTATCTCTTAAATTTTAAACAATCGCATCTATTTTATGTAATAAAATTCTTAGATATGTTTCTGCTATTTGTAAGCATAGTTGGGACCCCTATATGTAAGCAGCATTCACTGACTTGATTCAAAAGAAGGCCTGATGATGACCCTATGAAGGGTCGAAACATGTAGCCTCCATACAATAAATGATGTGTTTGACGTATACTGTTTTTATCTTTTAATATTTAAACTCTTAACACTTCGGGATGACTTCAATCCAAAAAAAAAAGACGAAACTTTTTGGAATAACTCCTCATTGTCCACACAAAAACACGCGTATTGGCGTTTGTATTATAATCCAGAACTCTTTAAAATAACTTTAGGAAAGGAACGAACTCAAATGAATGAATGTGTAGATTCTGCCATGCTAAGTAAAACGCGTGGACAGCTACAAGTACAGACGTAATTCAGATATTAATGTCACATATGGAGGTAACTTTATCACAAGGAGGGGTGACGGAGATGTTTGTTTTCGGTGCTGGCTGTCCGTGGCACTGTCATTTGTAGTTAAATGTAGCAATTATCTAGCTAATCGCGGTGCATAATACAATTAAATTACCGGCCAAAGATCGGCAATTGCTTCCAGCAACATTTGACATTAGACCTTCAACACGTTACTCTCCTCATCCCTGACCTTACCTCACCAGTGCAGTCATAAACATTATTAATTAATCTGAACTCCGGAAAGTGTGGTAATGAGTCTTGCTGAAGTTAACTCGAACTTCGTCCCATTCAGTACTGAAGTCTGTCCTCACCCGAAAACGTTATTCAAATGCAAACGGTGCACAAATGTACAGTGACATATGTATTCGTAACAGATTTAAATTCTCATTTATCTTCTCATTGAAAGCCATACTGAAAGGAGTTACGTATGACATTGTGCATTTCAGGACTCCGAAGGATTAGATAAAAGGGTTCAACACTATTAATACTACTACTTTTATACGTATTTGAAGATATCACAGAAATATTGTATACCATTTGGAATATTTCGTTAAGTATCATCCTAGGGAATTATTTCGCTCGGTTTCCTTATTATTATTTTTTCCCATTTTTCTGAAGCTGTGAATTAAAAAAAACATTTGTAATACTATAAAAATTTTAACAATATTGAGAGGTTTGTGCTTGTACATGTATTGCGATATTTGAAGTTCTTACACTGGCGTCACTGTAGATTCAAGTTTTGTGGGATGTTACACTGTGAAATCAGACTTGTGAGTATCCGAAGTTTAGGAAGCACTACGATCATCCGAAACGTCGGAAATTACAACTCCATTTACTTAGCGTAACATCGCAAAAGTCTTCAAACAATGTTGCTGTTGCTTCCATCGTAGTGCTATTGCAGTGTTAGTGTATCTGATAACAGGGTTGTCAGCAATACCGAGGTCTTGTAGAAGTTTTTCTACAAGGCCGTAATACATGCGGCAGTTTACAGGGAAATCAGAACTTTTTTCTGAAATTCTGATACCCGAAATTTTGTAGTGGCGCTGATAGAAATCTCGCTGATGTAGATCAGGGAAGCTAACCTTAGAAAAATGAAATCTTCACATATCCACAGTGTATATCGTCTTCCGCCAGCTGCCCTTTCGAAGAGCGCTCTTTATGCTCTTCTTCTCCACTTGTTTTCACAGAATCCATGTATTCCTCTGTAGATCCACATGAAGCTGCCAATACAACTCACATTCTCACTTGTACCCTGACGAATAAGGCACTAGTTCTCTCCTAAACGCCACACTATTTCAAAAGCCAGACGTGCTTTCAAGACTCATAACAACACGAAATTTATCTCAGTAATTAACCAACTTGATGTACAAAATTTTTGTTTTACAGTAAGTTTATTTCATGCCTCTACATGTTTCGAGCACATGTGCTCATCATCAGGAGGTCAAAATTGCATTACACAGCCTCTGGTATCATCAAACCTATAGGTGTGATGATACCAGAGGCTGTGTA
>Ga0123355_10004097_pt1 | contig 21129 bp, 24 predicted proteins | sample TergutEmb28metaG_3_FD_89872 | JGI IMG/M metagenome (GOLD analysis project Ga0123355, IMG submission 89872) | Embiratermes neotenicus P1 segment gut microbial communities from Petit-Saut dam, French Guiana - Emb289 P1 | ecosystem: Host-associated > Arthropoda: Insects > Digestive system > Gut ...
GAGGGGGTTTGTGGGGTTGCTGTGTGTAAAACAGAGAGAGAGGTGGGGATGTCTGTTTGGATATGCGGGGGGGGGGGGGGGGGGGGGGGGGGGGATAATAACGCCGGAAGCAAAATGGTCAAAGAGGAAGGATTCCCGTTCCGGAGGACTCTTTGACAAATATAAAATTGCGCATGGCTGTAGAACAAAGCTTGTTAAAGATTCCGCTGGTAAATGGGTCTCCAAATACGGCGATAAGATAATAGCATGGGACATTGCGCCAGACCCCGAATATTTTAAAGAATTATTTAGAGTCTCGAAACACCAAATTATATGGGGCGGCAACTATTTTGACTTGCCTCCAAGTCGCAATTTTATCGTATGGAGAAAAAAAGGAATGCCAGAAAATTTTAGCATGGCAATGGCAGAGTACGCATGGACAAACATTAGCGGGAACGCAAAAGTATTTGAGTATCGCACACAAGACCCTGAAAGATTCCACCCTACCCAAAAACCAGTTGCCCTTTACAAATGGCTTTTATTTAAGTATGCAAAACAAGGGGATAAAATACTCGACACACATTTTGGAAGCGGCTCAATAGCTGTTGCCTGTAACGAAATGGGGTTTAATCTTGTGGCGAGTGAAATTGACAATGATTATTTCAACGCTGCCTGCGCCAGAATAAAACTGGATGCGGCACAATTAAAATTTAACTTTTGAAAATAAATTTTCAAAAGTTAATAGCTTAAACCCCCGGCGTCCCTATACCATAAAATCATGGCGATTATAGAGGAAGGCCACCCGGTATTATCCGGTTCTGCCGGGGAGTCATGGGCTGACATTATTAACAATAGTAAAATCATTCTGTTTGAGCTTGATAAAGCTATCCTTGCCCTTACACGGGAAGGGCTTAGGAGCTTTTCGATTAACACAGGGCAAACAGCGCAGAATGTTACGCCTCTTGACCTTCCCATTTTAATCCAGCGCCGCAAAGATTTACTTGAACAAATAAACCATATCGAAGCCCGCAACGCGCCGCCGCCATTGTTGACACAGGTGGTTTTTGGATGATAAAGCATGAGCATACCCCAAACGGCAACCTCAAAGAACTTGACGATGTACTCGCGTACCTGCTGCGTAATGCCGTCCATGATACGTTTGATGGGGATACATTCGCCAATTCTTTTGGCCCTACCAGCAATTACCTTTGGGAAGGCGGAATAGATTATTACACCCTGCGCCATCGCTCCATGCAACTGTATATTGAAAATCCGTATGTGTCCGGCATTATAAACAGGATGCTCCGCAACGAAATTTTTACCGGGATAATACCGGAGGCGACACCGATAGCGTCTATCATTTGGCCAAACATGGATATACAGGAGCGGGAACGGCTGGCTACCGAATATTCGGAAAAAATGACCGAAGCGTTCCGCCTTTACGCGGCGGATTACAATACGTTTGATTACAAGCAGGAATACACTTTCGGAGAATTTCAAAACCAGTGCCGTCTGGAATCAATTCTTTGCGGCGATGGCATTATCGTTGGCAGAATAAACAGGCGCACAGGGCTTCCGTGCTGGGACTGGATTAACGGCAACTACATTATGACAGACCCAGAGTACAACCCTAGAAAGGGAAATCGTGTAATCCACGGCGTGGAGCTTGATTCAAAAAACAGGCACGTAGCGTATCATGTGCGGGAATTTGACGGGGATAATGTCTCTTTTAAGCGGGTTCCTGTTATCGGGGAAAAATCAGGACGGCAAATATCATGGATGGTTTACGGAGGGGACAAGCTCCATAACAGCGTCCGTGGGATTCCGCTTCTTGGAAACGTTTTGTATATGCTCAAAGATTTAGACCGCTATAAAAACGCCGAACTTCGCGCGGCAGTGGTAAACAGCCTTCTTCCCATGTTTATTTCGCGCGAGAAAGACGGGCCAACCCAGCCAAGGGGCATTATTGGTCATATGGGCAGGTATGCTTCCCCCGATGCCGGAACGCCAGCGGCGGTAGAGGCGGAGAAAGCGGCGCTTGAAGCAGGGCAATCAGTACAGCCGGTAAACATAACTGCCGAACTAAAACCCGGAACAATTCTTGAACGCCTCGCGCCCGGAGAAAAACCTGAAAGCTTTAACACCCAGCGCCCAAATGTTAATTATACCAATTTTGAAAAAACAATGGTCGCGACTATTGCGTGGTCAAGGGGCATTCCGCCGGAAATTGCCGTCATGCAGTTTGATTCTAACTATTCAGCCTCACGGCAGGCAAGCAACGAATACACAATAAACCTTAAATACCAAACCTATAAAACTTCAAAAGACATTGGACAAATAATATTCTCCGAATTCATTATACAGGCCGCGCTTATCAGAATGCTTGATCTTCCGGGTTTTCTTAATTGCGCATTTGATCCCGCTCAATGGAGTCTAAAAAGCGCATGGCTTAAATGCGAATGGTCAGGATTGTCCCGCCCATCGGTAGACATACAAAAAGAGGCAAACGCGATGCGGACATTGCTTTCTATGGGCGTTGTTACGCATGACATGGTTTCCCGTATGTTCAGCGGATTGGATTTCAGGGCAGTACAAAACAAGCTGGAAATAGAACGCAATCTTATGAAGCATCATGGATTTATTCCAAGTTATTCATTGTCTCATTCCGCAAAAGACACGGAAAACAATAAAGAGCCAGAAGATGAAGATGTACAAGCGGCAATGCAGGAAATTGAAGATTATCTGGCAAACGGAAGCAAGGAGCTACAGGAGCTATGGGAAAACTACAAAACATCAATTGCGTCAACGCAATTGTAAAAAATTAACAGGTGGGATTATGGAATTTATTGAAATGTTCGATGGCAACATACCATCGCTGCTAGTGATAGCGGTTATCATGCTGGCAAGCCAGCTTATCAACAACGGCTATCTTTCAAAACTGCTTAAAGGCAAAGGCAAGAGCGAAGGAAAATCAATCCTTGATCTTGTGAATGAAATTAACGGCAAGATTACCGCACAGGGCGAGGAAATATCAAGGGTTTCCCGCAGACTCGGATACGTGGATAAATCAGCGCTTATGGGGAACATCTACAATCCAGCAATTCCCGTTACAGATCGCCTGACCGCCTTTGATTGCTATCTGCGTCTGGGCGGCAATGGACTTGTCGCGGAATTCGCCATTAACGAACTGGTGTTTCCGAATTGGAATGACTGGCTGCGCGCAAGACAAAAAAACTGCATGGATATTTACTGCGATAAATACGAAGCAAGAATTGCGGAGATAAATAACATTTTTAGGGGGAGAGTATGAAACTATTTTTGCTATTGGTTTTGATTGTGGCGCTGGCGCTTGCCGCTTGCGTATCGCGAAACCCGGTTCCGCCGCCAGCGTTTGTCTCGTGGTGCGATGTATGCGAGCGGTATACCGCGTGGGGTGTCGGATATGACTATTTTTACTGCTCGCAAAGCGGAACCGTATGGATTCCGGCGCAGGAGGTAAAGCCATGATGCACCCCAGTAAGCTATTTGACCTTATTCACACCCGCCGTAACTACCGGCACATAGGGCGGGAACTTAGCTACAAGTTTTTTATCGACCGCGCTAACAGAGTTATTTACCTTTGCTTTCAGGGCTCCAATGGTTTATCCGACTGGCTCCATAATTTTTTAGCGATACCAAAGCGCATGGAGCCGTACAAGGACTGCGGATGGTTTGTCCATACCGGGTTCGCTAGGGTTTGGCTCAGCGGCAATGACGTAGTAATGGAAGAGCTGCGGACATACACGGAAAGGCTTTCCGGCTTTAAGGTAGTGTTCTGCGGCTTTTCGCATGGGGGGCCGTTAGCGATGCTTGCCGCGCAAAACTGGAACGACATCACAGGAACACGGTGCGAGTGCGTCATTTTTGGCAGTCCTAAACTGGCGTGGGGCGATAACGCGCAGCGTATTTTGAACAATTCCATGTTTCTGACCAACTGGATTAACCCGGCGGATGCAGTTACAACCGTTCCGCTTCACAGATGGGGGTTCCGCCATTTCCGCAAGGACTTGGTAAAAGTGCGGAACATTCCAATTTTAAGTTTATTCCGTGTGAGTAAACATCATCAAATATACAGCGATGCCCGTATATATCCGCAAGGCTGGAGGTGGCTGCCATGATCAAATGTTTAATACCAGTGTTAAAATTATTGCTGGAACTTCTGATAAAAAAAATCAAAAGCCGCGCAAGTACGGACGAACACACGAAGGAAACAACGGCATCCACAATGAGGGAAGGGATACAAACAAATTTCCCCCATGAAGTATTACGGCGTTTCGGCTGCTACTTTTTTGTTTTAATGAAGTGGCTTGAAGTCAAAAACGGTATGCGCTTTTCCGATGACGACCTGCTCCGTATTTTTGAAAGAGCCGCCGTAAAGGGTCTTATAAACGGCGCTGACGCTTTTGTGCGTAACGCTCCGGCCTTGCTAAACTTAGGGCTTGGCAGTAGTACATACGCTGATGTTCGCCGTGATTTAAGATACCCGCCCGCTGACGGCACGGCAATCAGACGGCTGGTAAGGGGCGGTTATGGCGAGACACATTTTACCATGCAGATAAACGGCGTTGAGTGGGATACGCTCGACCCTGCCCGCGCCGCGGCGAAAACGTGGAGCTTTGACAGTTTCAGGGTTCCGGTAGAAAAAAAATAAAAAAAAATCAAAAAGTTAATAGGAAGGGTTTATGAACTTGGTATATTGTATAAAAACCGGAGGCTAAATTTATGATTTTTTATATTTCTGGCCCTATAACAGGAATGCCAGACGGAAACAAAAAGGATTTTCAGACGGCGCAAAAGGCCATTAAATGGTTATTCAAAAAAAACCATCCGGAATTAAAAGTCATAAATCCTCAAAAAATCGGGGCAAAGGTAGACAGGCAATTCAAGAATTCAGGTAAAACACCTGAATGGGAAGATTATATGCGGGCCTGCGTAAGAGAGCTGGCTACAGCTACCTTTGTTTTTCTTTTACCGGGATGGCAAAACAGTAGAGGGGCGGTAATGGAAAAAAACATGGCGGAGATGTTGAAAATTCCATACGCTACAAACATGGACGAGATATTACAACTCGTAATCGAGCGAAAATGAAAACAGTTACCATAGATGGATACATCGGTTATGACTGGTGGACGGATTCCGGCGTTACCGCCAAGGCAGTAAAGCAGCAACTGGATGGAATTCTTGAAGGCGAAGAAATTCACGTAGAGGTTAATTCTCCGGGCGGCTCTGTCTACGAGGGCGCGGTTATTTTTAACCTTTTAAGGGATTACGCGAAAAAGCACCCGGTAACTACAAGAATAAATTGTATGGCTTTAAGCATGGCATCGTATATCGCTCTGGCGGCCCGCACCGTTGATAAAAACGCCATTATTACCGTGTGCGAAAATTCAATTGTGATGATTCACAATCCGTATATGTACACGTGGGGCGATTACCGCGAGCTAAAAAAAGACGCCGAATATCTTGAAAAACTTGCCGCAATGTACAGTTCTGTCCACGCCGCTGTGTCCGGGCAGTCTGAAAAAATAATCCGGGCGGCAATGGATGAAGTCAGCTATTACCTTGGCAAAGAAATTGTTGACGCAGGCTTTGCTAATAATTTTGACGCGATTGTCAAGGAAGAAACAAACGATGAAAAAGACAAAAACATCAACGCAAGGGCAGAACTGATCGCGCGTGCGCAGGGCGCTTTTGGGGCCATGAGAGGAAACGATCACTTTGCGAAAGAGAAAGATGGCGGGTCATACCGCAGCGACATAAAAAAGGCCGCCGCGCTTGTTCAAGGGTTCAACTTCCCTGTTGCCGGAAATTTGGCTACAGGGGCGCAGATAAATAAACCTAACGGAGGAAACAACAAAATGAAACCAGAAGAACTGCTGGCAAAAGACAAAGACTGCTACGATGCCGTTTTTGCCTTGGGCGAACAAGCCGCGCTGGAGAAAGAGCGGTCAAGAGTTCAAGCGCATATAATGCTTGGCACGGAAGCGAAGGCGCTGGAGATCGCTGTTAAGTATATTCAGGGCGGAGAATCCACTACGGAAGAAAAAATCCACGCTGAATATATACAAGCCAGCATGAGAAACAGCCGCATCGATGCCAGAAACGCCGATGACCCCGGCGAAATTAACACTGACAACGCCGATGGCGCTGCCGATCCTGCCGCTCTTACAAAAGCTTTCTGGGCAGGGGCGCAGGGCAAAACCTTGGAGGGAAAATCATGGGAGTAAGATTTAGCGAAATCGAAAGCAAGTCTTTGCAGTTAGGCAATTGCCGCTTTGAGCAGGGATCAATAAATGTTCCGGCGGGAGTAACTGTCAAAGGCGGAACTATTCTTAAACGGGCCGGCGAACGGAAATTCGCGATAGCGTCAAAGGGCGACACCTTTGTTGGCGTGGTTCCATTTGACATGACAAACCACGCGAAAACCCCCGCTAACCTCGGTTTCCGCGCGATCATCGCGGGGCGTGTGCGAAGGGATATGCTCAATGTCGATGGAGTAGCTACAATCACCAGCGCCCAAGCTGACAGCCTTCGGGATTTCTGCGGAATTATCGCCGTGGATAGCACTGATATTTCAAGGGTAAGCCCTTAACACAAGGAGTAAATAATTATGGGACAAAACAGTATGCCTGATACGCTTCAGCAAGTTGTTAAAATGTACGAGCAGCAGCCGGACATGAAAAAAATGGGGTTTCTTACCTCGCTTTTCAAGGTGGGGCCGGAAAGCTTTACCGATGTTGACAAGATCAGCATGGACATGGTTTACGGCGGCAACGATATGGCCCCCGTTGTGCGAGACCTTGGAACCGGAGCCGTTGTCGTAACAATCGACAAATTCGGCAACATGGAAGTGCCCTTTCCGGTTTATTCGCTGGAAACTCCGGTCAACATAAGCCAGCTTATGAACCGTTTACCCGGCGAAAATGCTTTTTTAACAAGCACAACACGCGGGGTCAACTGGATGGGGCGCATGGCGCGGCTTATTAAAGACGGCACAGCCAGACACCTTCGCATGATCAAAAATTCTATGGAGTATCAGGCGGCGCAAGTGTTGACTACAGGAAAATGCACCCTGACCGATGAGGACGGAAACAGTATCAACGAGCTTGATTACCAAATACCTGGTACGCATTTTCCAGCATCAAAAATTTCATGGGCCGATCCCAAGGCGAACCCCATTGACGACCTCAACGCACTGGACGATGTTATACGCACGGCAGGGCTTTGCGATGTAACAAATTACGTCATGGGCAAGAAAGCGTGGAATCATTTTCTAAAGAACGAGCAAGTACACACAAACCTTGACAAAAACATTCTTAACACGCTTGAGATTTCGCCGCAGATGCGGGACAAGGGGGCGGCGTACCTTGGAAAGCTTAATCTGGATGGCAGGATCAGGCTTTTTTGGGGATACGATGCCACATACAATCCGTGGAATAATCGCAAGGAAACAGAATACTTTCTTAACCCGAATAAAGTTATCGCGTTGCCGTCCTACGAGAATATGGACTTCCGGCGTTATTTTGGCGGCATTCCCAGCATCAAAGTCGATCCTGTTTTTGATCCTCTTTTTGGAAACAAGATTACGGTTGAAGGCGAGTACGACTTCAAAGTCCGTGTCTGGTTTGACGAAGAGGCGGAAACATACAAGAGCCGAACCAGAAGCCGCCCGCTTTTCGTACCGGCATCGCGCCTGCGCTTTGGCTGTATGACAGTCATTACCTAATAGGAGGTCTTAATCTATGTACATTGTAGCAAAAGGCTATTCGCTTATTACGTTCCGGGGAGTCATGGGCTCCGGCAAAGAAGTCAAAAAGGGCGATTTTTTCAGCGGAACATTCGAAAATTTGCTCGCGAAAGGGTGTATCATTCCCGGAAAACAAAATGATCAGCTTGAAAAAGAAACATTCGAAAAGCAAGCTGCGAAAGACAAAGCGGCAAGGGAAGCGCCAAAGGCTGAATAATGGAAAACCTGCGGGAAACAGCAAACAGATATTTGGAGAAAACTCTTGAAAACCCTGCCAGAGCGGGAACTCCCTATACCATCATCGACCCACAGGAAAACAAACAGTATGCCGTTACCGGGACGGTAAGCGATACCCACCTTTCTGTTGACGCAAATGGCGAAGCCATACAGGACAGGGCAATTATTGTTACCTGTCTTATAAAACGGCTGCCTGTACATCCGCAGCGGGGCTGGGAAGTGCATCTAAAAGAACTTAACGGTGAGGCAAAAAAATATTTTATTCAGGAAGTGCAGCCTGACAACACAATCGGGCTGTACTACTTTGTTTTGGGGCATAATTTTTCGGAGGATTCGCCGGAATGAACACGCCTTTAATTACTGAATTGCTGGAGGCCCCGGCAAACGCTGAAAAAGTACGCAATCAAATCGCCGCGTTATTGTCTTTGGAATTTCAAAATCAGCATGAACTGGCAAAAGCTCGCGGGGTACATCCCGCAGATTATGATGTAAAAATATATGTGGAAAATTCCCGCCCATACGATACAGCCGCAAACGAATTAATTTCCCGCGTTAATGTTATTTTGCAAGATGTAAGCGTTCCAAAGTCAAACCCGCGCATAGGCAGCCAAGCCGTAAGCGCTAAGTTTGAAATTTATTGCATAGCCAACGGAAACGCAACGGGAGATTTCCGCGATGATAAAAACGCGGCGTTTCGGGCGTGGAAAATTATGCGCCTAGTTTGGGGCATTATCATGTCAGAGCCTTACACATATCTTGGTATGCGTGGTGTTGTTACCAACAGGGCGTTTACAAAAATGGAGGCCGGAACACCCGGCGAATACGGAGCGCAGGCTTTTTCCGTGATCCGGGCATCGCTTGATGTACAGCTCGCTGAAGGATACTTTGGCGGCCCAAGCGTTGTACTTGAAGGGTACAACTTTGATGTATTTCCAGATGATGGGCAAATAGTGGCGGCAGCAGAAACTAGAGACCTTGTAACAGGAATAAATAATCACGCAGGAGGGTAAACAATGTTACCAACATCGGCAATTTCCCGTGTAACGGGAGTAAATGTAGAACACCGGAATTTTAACAAAGGCGGAGCGCAATTTTTACCGCAGCGCCTTGCCGTAATCGGCGCAGGCAACGATGACGCTGTGTACGATACAAAAAAGCATCTGTCATCAGGGAGCGCTGACGCAATCGCCCAGCGATACGGATACGGATCGCCGCTTCATCTGGCCGCAAGGCAGCTTTTCCCGGATGGAGGGGGAGGCGCAAATTTCCCCGTAACTTTTTTTCCGCTAAAAAAAGCCAACGGCAGTACCGCGTCCACTGGCGCAATCTTTTGCGAAGGATTACCGACCGCAACTGGGAGCGGTACGGTAACAATAGGCGGAATAGAAACGGAGTTCGCGATAATCGAGCGGCAAAGCCCTGCCCAAATACTCGCCGCCGTAAAAGAGCGGATAGCCGGAAGGCTGGAAATGCCCGTAATTCCCAGCGAAATTCAAGGCAGCGATCTTCCGCTTGCCGCCAAATGGAGCGGCAACACTGGCAACGACATAGTTATTCAGATCGAGATAAACGCGCCCGGCGTTACGTTTGGGATCAGAAGCATGACGGGGGGCGCTGTAGACCCCGATGTTGACGGAGCGTTAAGGGACATCGGGCAAATATGGGAAACATTTATTCTTTCTTGCCTTTCTTACAATAACCAGTCCCGCCTTAACATCTACAAAACATTCGGCGAAGGCCGCTGGGATCAAATGGAAAAAATGGGCTGCCTTATCGCTCACGGCTGTACAGACAATTTTGAAACACGCACGGCAGTAACCAGCCCGCGAAAAAACGATCACATTAATTTTTTGATTACCGGAGTTGGAAGCCCTGAAATTCCGTTTGTTATCGCCGCAAGGGGGCTTGTAAACATAATGAACACTGCCAACAGAAACCCCGCGCTGAATGATCACGGCTTACTGACAGGTCTTAGGGCCGGGCCGGATGAAGAACAAGAGAATTACACTGTCCGTAATAACTCTGTACACAACGGAAGCAGCACGAGCATAAAAAGCGGCAATGTTATCGCGCTGAATGATACGATAACAATGTGGCATCCCGATAACGAATCTGTTAAGTCCCGCCGCTACGTTGTTGACGCTGTAAGGCTTATGAACATTGTTTTCAACATCCGCCTGATAATGGAAAACCCGATGGTAAAAGGAGCGCCGTTAGTGCCGGATGATAATCCAACCAGAAATCCAAGAGCGGTACAGCCAAAGACCATCCGCACCGCAATGATGAACCTTGCAAACGATTTGGCGGCGTTTGCCATCCTTGCAACATCGGAGTTTACCAAAGAAAACCTTGTTGTGCGCATTAGCAGCATGAACCCAAAACGGCTTGACTTACAATTCCCTTGTAAACTTGCGGGGAATGTTGAAGTATCGTCAACGGATATATTTTTCGGCTTTTACTTCGGTGAAGCCTAATAACAGGAGGATCAATTATGGCATCAGGCCCAGCGGAATCTATTACAATTGCCGGCCGCCGCTTTGTTTGCAACAACGAAGATGATGTAAGCATACAGCTTCCGGGTTTTACGAATGAAACACGTATGCACGGAGACGGCGGAGCGCATTTTGCGAAATCACGAAAGCCGGGAAGCATTGACAGTATCAATGTTTACATCGACCCGGAGCGCAACGACCTTGAATACCTGCAAGAACAGGCAAACAGGCACGAATATTTTGATGTTTCCCTTACGCTTTGCGATGGGATAGTCTATGCGGGAAGCATGATGCTCACAGGCGACTCTACCGCGCTTGGAGTACGGGAAGGATTCGCGCCCATAACACTTGAAGGCCCAACGCTGGAAAAGCAAGGGTAAAATCTAGGAGGCTTTAATTTATGCTTGATGCGGAAAACAGTTCTGAAATCTCAAGTAATTCTGAAATCAGTTTTGAGGAACTGGAGTTCAGGAACTACTGCGAAGCAAACGAATTTGATTATGACGAAGCGGCAATGGACGCTGATACGCGCGGTGACTTTGTGAAAATAAAAAAACGGTTTCTCAAAGCCATTGCCGAAAAACGTATTGTAGTTGACGGGGACAAAATTGTGTACACCGTTTCCGAAAAATCAAGCGAGATGGCGGGGCAAAAACTCACCATCCACCGGCCAAACGGGCGCACACTTTTGGCTATGGACGGTTACAAGGACATCCAACAGCAAAACAAGCTGCAGGCGTACATGGCGGCGCTGTGCAGAATTCCAAGGAACGAAATAAATAAAATATCATCTTTGGACAAAAAAGATTATCAGATTATTCAGGATGCCGCTGTACTTTTTTTAACCGAATAGTCTCCGATGTGGCGGTCGGAGGCTTACGGCAACGGAAGCTGGGGATAGAATGGGTAGCGTATCAGGCAAGACAAATATACGCAGATTACAACATAAGCATTCCCATTCAAAAAATCTCTATCGAGGAGATACGTTTTTTTTATGTGCCAATGATAGAAAGCTTGTGCAAAATTCAAAAGACGGCGAAGGATAAGCGGTAAAATATGGCATCTAAATACGCGCTAGAAACTGTATTCTCGCTTATTGACAGAGTCAGCCGTCCGCTTGATAAGATAGGCGTTAAGTCAAGCGCTGTATCGCGCCGCATACAAAGAGATTTTGTCGCAGCGCAAAGAAGGCTGGACAATTTTGGAAAAGCTATAAGCAAATGGGGCAAGCGGGCAGCGCTGGCGGCGACAGCGGCAGCCACGGCATGGGTTGGAATCGGCGTAAGAAACGCATTAACTCTGGCTGACACTATGGCAAGAATAGGCTCCAACGCAAATATGACAGGCCCTCCACTCCAACAACTGCAAAAGAATTTAATGAACGTTGCGGGCAGAGCCGGTGTAGCGGTAAATGAGCTTGCGTCTATCGCCAATACCGCAATTGGCTTTGGCGTAGCGGCGGAAGCTTCGGCGGAGTTTGCCGGAGTAGTCGCAAAAACGGCGCGAGTAACCGGGGATTCAACCGATAAAATTATCGCTGGCATTACTACGGTGCTTGCCGCTTATGGGAAAACAGCCGAGGAGGGAAACCGTGTCGCCGGTATAATGATAAGCGCAAGCAGGCTTGGAAGGACATCAGTACAGCAAATGGCGTATGGCATGAGGTATGTTATTCCTGTTGCGGCGGAGCTTGGAGTACAGGCCGAAGATGTGTTTGCTTCCGTAACCGCATTGACATCAAGCGGACTTACAACAAGAGACGCGATGCAGTCCCTTGGTAAAGCGTTAAGCGCCGTAAGAGCGCCTAGCAATAACGCATCAGCCATAGCGCAAAAACTTGGGCTTGATTTTTCCGAAGCGGCGCTGCAAAGCAAGGGGCTTGCTGGGTTCATGAGCGAAATACGCCGGAAAACAGGAGGCGACACCCACATTCTTGAAGCTTTGTTTGGGAACGCGAATGTCGCACGTTCAATGAGTATTCTGGCGACAACAGGGGCCGAAGCGTTTAATGAGGCCCTTGCCGAAATGTCAAAAGCGACAGACACCGTAGCGGTAGAATTTGCCAGAGTAACGGACACGCCGGCTGAACGATGGCGAAAAGCGATAAACAGAATTCAAAATACCGGGGTAAGACTTGGAACTTCGCTCTTGCCTGTAGCGGAACGGATAATAGGTAAGTTTACCGAAATGGCGGACAGGCTTTCCAGTGTAGATTTTAGCAGGTTTACCGCAGCGGTTGACAGGGCGTTCAGGGGTATGGAACGGCTTGGCAGAATGTTTTTTGGCATTGTAAATCTGGCGTGGAGATTCCGCGTTGTTTTAATCGTTATCGCCGCCACGCTAGGGGCGTATCACGCCGCTCTTATGCTTGCGGCATTAGCCGTAAAAACATCCGCTGTATGGACGGGCATTGCGAAAACAGCTACATTCGCATGGACGCTCGCAACAAAAGGACAGACAGCCGCGCTTGCGAAATTGAAAGGCGGAACACTTGCATATAACATTGCGTTAAAGGCCTTTGCTATCGGCGCAAAAGCGGCGGCGGCAGCGCAGAAAATTTTCAATTTTGTTCTTAAAGCCAATCCCATAGGGCTTGTCATTACCGCAATAGGAGCGCTCGTTGGTCTTATTATTCTCCTTGCAAGAAACTGGGAACGAGTTACCGATGCTATAAGAAACAACATAGAAAGAACGCTTGGAATTATAAGTATTTTTACCGGCCCCTTCGGGTATGTTATTTCGGTTATCAGGGAATTACACAACAACTGGTATCGTGTAGTGGAGGCTTTCAGGGATGGGGACATACTTGGCGCGATAAAAAAAATAGGCAGGGTGCTATTGTCTGGCCTTTTGGCTCCAATACAGGGCCTGTTGGAAATTCTGTCGCACATACCGGGATTACGGCATCTTGCCGGAACCGGAGCCGATAAAATAGCGGGGCTTAGAAACTCGCTCCTTGGCGAAGGCTCGGAAATTTCCGCGCGAACGGGAAGAAGAACAAATGAATCCGCAGTAGAAACTGTCAAAATGGAGCCGGATTTATCATCGTACAACCACGCGGTACGGGCAATTGAGATGTCCAATATCGAAGTCCCCGGAATAGATTTATCGGAATTAAATGTACCAAACATAAACCTTGGCGGCGGAAGGGTGCGGGGTGTTGTTGATATTTCAGGCGGCGGGGCAGCGTCCGCCATTCCGAATTTTTCAAGGGGTGATGTTCCCGGAAGCTTTACCGTAAACCAGCCCGCCGCTCCGGCTGTGTCAGTGCAGGAAGCAATCCGCACCGCCGCGTATGGAATAAGCGGCATATTGCGGGAAATTTTCGCGTCAATTCGGGTTATCGAGTCGGCAAGCGTTAGAGTAAACTCCGGCAAAACAGAGAGAGAATACGTTGAAAAAGAAAACCCACGGAACATAGCTCCGGTTACCCGCGAAGAGCGCATAACGCACAGTATTCAGGAGCAGCGGCTGGCAATAGAAGTTGTTGCCGGGCAAGGAACGCAAGCGCGAGTTGTACGGGCTCCACGCTCGCCAAATATCCACCTTGTCAATTCCGGGAGTAATGTATAATGACCGCGATAAAAGAAGCCAGATACACATCTCCCAGCGGAAGCGAATTTGTTTTTTCTTATGGCGATGTAAGTAGGCAAACGGAATTAAAAACATCTGTATTCACGTATCCTATGCGGGATGGCGCTACCGTTCAACACCAAGGCAGGGGAGCTATGACATTCCCGCTGGCTTGTATATTCCACGGTGTCAATTGCATGGCAGACGCTACAAATTTTGAAAATTCTCTTGCCGAGCGCGGCACGGGAGAATTACAGCATCCAATCTATGGAACGCACAGGGTAAAGCCTACAGGAAACATCGCGCGGGAAGACCCGCTTGTTACAGGCACTAATCAATCAATAGTTACAATTACATTTACGGAATCTTTAGATGATGATGAAGAAATATTGAATGAGGCAGCCGTAAACGCCATAGACGAAAATTACGAATTGTTTGAAGATTCCGCCGCGGAAGACTTTGCCGTAACCATAGCCTCGATAGAATCGGTAGGGGAACAGCTTGCGGTAACGGCGGCGCTGCAAGCGCAAACACAATCAATGATTGATACTATCGATCCGCTTGCAGCGTCTGACCGCAGAGCGTTTGCCGACTGGCTTAGTTCGGCGAGCGAGTTAAAAGATTCCATTGGACGGTTATACGACAGGGGAACTGGAGAGGCCGGAAGGGTTGAAAGCACATTTGTCAGAGCGCTTAATATCGCGCGGCTTACCCTGCGAACAATGAAATTACCGTCAAGGCTTGGAATAAATTTGTCGGCAAAAATACAGGGTTATTCCGCATTGACAGCTACGCTGATTAACCAATTCAGGCATGACCCTTTCGATTTTAGAAAAACCAGAAACGCATATACATCGGCCATGCTGGGCCTAACGGGAGCGGTTGCCGCGATTGCTTCCGGCGCGGCGGTAAGCACGGCCCATGCCGCGTCTTCATCCGGCGCGAGCGCCGCCGCTGGCCCGGCCACACGGGATGAGGCGGTTGAAACTGCCGGTAGAATACTTGAAATGCTGCACAATGTTATGGCTTTTAGCGATGACAGAATCGCGCAGAATATTTTCGTTGACGCAAATTCCAGCAGTTACATAAACTTAAAAACCCTTGTTCTCCAGAGTGCCAGATTGATTGTCAACGCCTCTTTCGCGCTTCCTATGCAAAGAATTTTTACTATTGACCGGGATCGCCAAATAATAGAATTATGCGCAGAGTTATGTGGCACGGTAGATTGCCTTGATGAATTTATTATGATAAACAATTTTAACATTGACGAAATTGAGTTGTTGCCAATGGGTACAAAAGTGATGCACTATGTCCAAAGTACATAGAGTCAGCGCCGGGGACACTCTTGGTTCAATAGCTGTGCGCTATCTTGGATCAAGTTCAAAATGGGGTAAAATTACCGCCGCCAATCCCCAGCTTGCCAACCGCAGACGCGCCGCAGACGGGTCTCCTATAATCCATGTGGGCGATACCCTTATCATTCCGGCAAATGAGACAGCCCGGTCAGACAGCATTCACACTGAAACGATTGTTTTGGCAAACGGCGAACAAGACGTATCAATTAAAATTGACGGAAAAAATTTCACCGGATTTACAAGCTACGAGCTAACGCTATCCTATGATTCTTTTGATACATTTAGTTTTCAAGCTCCGTATTCCAACGCCATGAAAGAATTGCAGACCGCCATAACGCCATTTACATTTAAGCCATGCGAAATTTATTATGACGGCGCTTTGATATTAAGAGGCAACCTCTTAACACCAGACCCGGAGCTAACCGGCGTATCCGGGGAGATAACACTACAGGGATACCCTGTCTGCGGAATTTTGAATGACTGCGCGGTTCCGCCGACAAATTATCCACTGCAAGTTATGGGCATAAATATGAGGGGCATTGCCGAAGCCGCCTGTGAACCGTACAATATTCCTGTAATATTTGACGGTGATATTGGCCCTGAATTTACAGAAGTTAGCATAGAGCCAACCGAAAAAATAATGAGCTTTTTGACAAAGCTTGCCAAACAACGAAACCTTTTATTTACAAATACACCAAGAGGCGAACTTTTATTTTTTACCCCAAAAGACAAAAAAGCGTTTGTATTTTTCACGGAGGGGACTCTGCCAATGCTTTCGCTTACATCAAAATTTACCGCACAGGAATTTTACTCACACATAACCGGGTTCAGCAAAACAGCCGCGGAGTATCCGTCTTTTTCATATACGCTGGAAAATAGATATTTAATAAATAAAGGAATAATGAGACATCATTCAATAATTGTTGATGACGCTGAAAATTTAAGTGATTTGCAAAATGCGGTAGAGGCATACGGCGGCAGAATGTTCGCCGATTGCGTATCGTATGAACTAGAATGTGATACGCATCATAACAATGACGGCGGGCGTTTTCAAAAAGGCATGACCGTTTGCATCCACGCTCCAACAGCCATGATTACAAGGGAAACAAATTTTACGGCACGAAAAATAACATTTACAAGAACAACCGAAGGGAAAAAATCAAAAATAAATCTCGTGCTTCCCGGCTCTTTTACTGGCAATTTGCCGGAGGTGTTTCCGTGGGAGTAATAGCAAGGGTCATAAAATACGCTGCAAGTAAATTTGTAACCGTAACAAGTGAAACAAGAAAAGATTTTAATGTCAGCACCATGTTGTTTACGCCTGCCGGGGATGATTCTATTCCGCTGCCGGATGAACGGCTAGTGTTGATGAAGGTGGACGGCACAGGAAAATATGCAGCGGTTGGTGTTTTAACACCGTCTCAGGGCGCAAAGCCCGGCGAGAAAATTCTATTTGCCAGAGACATCGGCAGAACGGTTGTTGGCAAACTGTATTTGAAAAATGACGGAACGGTTGAAATTGAAGCGGAAAATAAATTGACGGCTATTATCAAAGGCGATATTACTTTTGACAGCGCAGGAAATCTTTACGCAAAGGGGGCCACAGTAGAAATAACCGGAGACACAGAGATCGTACTTAAAACTATTGGATCGGCAATGTGGTGTCCAAACGGAGTTACCAACTGCTTTTTTACAGGCGCTCCGCATGGCGGCCCCGCAATGGGAATTCAGGGATTGAAGGGTGGATGATATGGCTATGAATCCGCAGTCCATGTGCGAGGCGATAAAAGAAAAACTGGAAGAGGTTACCGCCTTAACAGGCTGGAAAGATGGAAAGCGTCCGGGCGATACAGCGTACACGGAAGCGTTTGATAAGGGGCTGATTGAATATGTTGAAAATAACATGGAAATAGAATACGGCTGGTCTGCCGTTTCTCCTTCGTCTGGAGCATCCGATCCGGTAACCTCATTTTCTTCCCGGCTAGTAGTTGCGGACAAAATAATAGGACAGCCGCAAAACACAGCCGTATGGGGCCAGTTAATCCGGGCGTGTTTTTCAGGGGGTGTAATTCAACATCCGTCTGCTTTTGCGGGTGTAGCTCCGGGCAGTCTTTTAACAATAACGCCGCCAGTAATAACACCACTGCATGGAGATTTTCCAAGGCCGCTTTTAAGCGCCTGCGAACACATCTACGCATGGCTTTTGTCCACTATTAACCCGGCATCCTTGGCGGGAAACCACGGCCCGTTTATAGGGGCAACAACAAGGATGGTTATACGATGAGCTTACAGCCGTTTAGGGGAGACATCCTGTTATATGACACGCCCGATGGCGGTGATATTAACATAACAGAAGGACTTATTGAAAGCGACAGCGCGTTTAACACTGCTGTCTATTTATCTCTTTTTGGCGGAAACAAAGACGACAACGGAAGAATAAAAAACCGTAAAACATGGTGGGGTAACATATTGCGTGGAGTGAATGAAAACCAGCGCTTAGTATCACGGTTTCAGGCCATTGTATTTGGGCTGCCCATGACAACAAAAAACATCTTAAACGCCGAAGAAGCGGCAAGGCTTGATCTTGCGTGGGTTATTGGTGAAAAAATCGCAGATGAAATTTTGACAGACGGCAGGGCTATCACACATAATCGTTTTAATTTGCAGGTTAAAATAAACGCGAAAGGGCAAACAATATACGATAATGCCTTTGCTATTTATTGGAGGGCGGCAAATGCAATTTGAAAATAAAACAATCGAGGAAATTAGGGATTTAATAATCAACGCGGTGGAAAATAACTTTAACATCGCCTTTCGCCTCTTGCCAAAATCTTTTTTGTTTACGCTAGCTACGGTACTCGCCGGGGTGTATGTTACCTGTTATAAGCAGATTGCGTGGGTATTTCTTCAGATATTTCCGGAAAGCGCGTATTGGCAGACTGTAACTACTTTAGGTATGCCAATTCGCCCACTGGTAAAATGGGGGGTACTTATCGGGGTCGGAGAACCACGTCAGGGAACACAGTGGAAAGGCAAAATAACGGTAACGGTTGCACATACCGGCAGCATACTTGTATCAGGCACACAACTAAAAAGTAATATTACAGGGTGCGTGTATATTACAGAAGAAAGCATTCCGTTACATGATGATACCGCAAGCGTCCCGGTTATTTGCGCGGATATTGGCCCTGCTGGTAATTTGGAAAAAGGCGACGCGCTTTTTTTTGTAACCCCTTTAGGCAATGTGCAAAGAACTGTAATTGTTGAATCGGTAAGCGCCTATGGGCAAGACAGCGAATCGGAAACGGAATACCGCGAGCGTGTAGTACGGCGTTTCCGCTCACCGCCGCTTGGGGGCGCGTTATCCGACTATCAAATATGGGCATCAAGTGTCCCCGGTGTTTTAGGCGCGTATCCTTACGGCGACCCGGATTCTGCGGCGGGTGTACTTGTATACGTTGCCGGGGTTCCGGCGCAGTTTCCGCGCCGTGTTCCAACGGAAGACCTTTTGCGGCAGGTCGGACACGCTTGTACATACGATCCGGTAACCGGAAGGGCAAACCGGAAACCCATAACAGCGGTTATTGATCCCGCTTTTGATGGCACGTACAAAAATATTCGCCCTGTGTCCATTAAAAATTACACGGTACACATCAATGGAATATCCGGGATGCCTGTAACTGATTTTACAAACGCAGTCAAACCGGCAATCGAAAGCTACTTTCTTGGACGCGAGCCGTACATTCGCGGGCTTTCTGACGATAACAACAGGCTTGACACAATTTCCAGAAACAACATTACCAGCGTAGTTGATCAAATTTCCATTTCGATACGGGCGGAATTTGAAAGCGTATCTTTGGAACGGGATGGAATAACCGTTTCCAGTGAATTTCTTGATATGGGCGAATTAGCCGAATTGACGCAAGTCTTTGTTAATGAGGCACTAGCAGCATGAGCGGGAAGTTTTTTGAGGCGATAAAACAATTATTCCCGCGCTCGCGGGCGTTTGAACTGTTTGCGAACAACTCAAAGCGCAAATTCTTCAAGGGGCTTTCAGCGCTTCCGGAAGATATTCGCAAAAAGGCCGAGCTTGCCTATTTTGATTTATTCCCGGATACTACACGATCCCCCGGCAAATGGGAAAAAGTGTTCGCGTTAATTTTTACGGAGCCGGAGAAAATAAAGCGCAGGGATATTCTGGATTCAATGTGGAAAACATTCGCGGGCGACCAGTCCACATCGTTTCTTGAGTCTATGCTCCAGCGCATTGACCCAAGAATACGTGTTATTGAGAACATACCAGTAAGTAACCCGCGGCACTCCAGTGTGGTAATTCTTTCCGTGTGCGCTCATCGCATTATGCGGTGTGGGTACACAAGGGCAGTTTGCGGATACAGGATAGGACACCACAATTTTATACCAACCATCATTAAAAATGACGCTACAACCGAATACAATATACCAGCGGAAACAGTGTACTGGGAAAATTGCTTTTTTATCTGCAATTCTGTGGTGCGTAATGAACACCTCAACATTTTACACGTAAACCCTTTGCGGCTTAATGCCGTGTGGAAGAACTATGTCGAGTACATAATTCTAAAAATAAAACCAGCGCATACAACCGCCATTGTCTTTATTGACTGGCAAGAAGGAGAAACCCCATGATAAAGATTGATGAAAATTACACGGACTTCCGCGATGACACTGACCCAAACTACCCCGGTGGAAAAGCCGTAGACGCTCCAACACCGGAAAGCGTTGAGGGTACGCCTTTTTTGGCAAAGTGGATGAACTGCCTTAACGGATTCCGTCAGGCTTTATTTCAAAAGGCTTTTGGATCGCTGGCTAGTGTAAGCGGAGAGCCGGATCACGCCAACGAATCTGATACCGTTAAGGCGATAGAAAAGCTGATTGCCACAGGCGATGATAAAACGCTTGCGGACGCAAAGGCGCACACAAACAGGACAGACAGTAACCGTCTGGATGATGTTAATGCGCGTTTTGCCCGCAATACAGACGGCGATGTAAACAGGGTGCAGCGGGCAGACAGGGCAGATAGCGCCGGGGCAGCGGATAACGCAACGCAAGCTAATCGGGCTGCTATTGCAGACCGGGCAACACAGGCAGACCGCGCAACTCTTGCGGATAGAGCAACACAAGCTGACCGGGCTAACATGGCCGACAGACTAGTTAGCCTTGATCAGATATACCCTATAGGCAAACTTGTTATCCAATACCCTAACGACTTGATCCCAAGGGAACAAGGGCTGCCGGGGGATTGGGAAAACTGGAGCCATAGAGCCGAGGAGTACGAGCTTGTTCCGGTTGCGACTTACAACGCGATAAACAATGGGAACAACCCTCCTGTATGGAATAATAATGTTCCTGCAAATAATCCAATTATGATCAACAATTTTCGCATTTGGCAACCGTGGACTGCTACGAGAGGCGACAGGCGAATCATAAGAGCCAACAGGCAAGTAACAGGCACACCGCAAAACATTAATTGGATTGAGTGGGACGATCTATCGGGTATTGAGCGTTTTCCCCGGCGCAGACTACAAGCGTCATGGACTGTCGATGACTTGGCGATAGGAGCCCTTGTAACAAACCCCAGAACCGGTCAGCAGGCGCGTGTTGTTGGTATCTTAACGTGGAGCGGTAAATTCCCATCGGTGGAAGGCCCAAATAGACCAACCTTTCAATC
>Ga0123355_10004098_pt1 | contig 21127 bp, 24 predicted proteins | sample TergutEmb28metaG_3_FD_89872 | JGI IMG/M metagenome (GOLD analysis project Ga0123355, IMG submission 89872) | Embiratermes neotenicus P1 segment gut microbial communities from Petit-Saut dam, French Guiana - Emb289 P1 | ecosystem: Host-associated > Arthropoda: Insects > Digestive system > Gut ...
TAGTTCCTTTTTATATTACAATTATATCACCGAATTGGTGCAGTTGTCAACGAGTACACCACCCGGATCAGTTGCGGTTCATCGAGTCTCGATAAGTTGCGATATTGGGCCAATAGAGCACGGCAGAAACCACAGCGCTGATCGTCACAATCGAGAGCATGGAATAGAGAAAACAGCGAGACAGCGTTGGTATCAGGGCAATGACAATGACTGCGAGATAAAACAACACAGTAGTGACTTTCCCAAATAGGCGTGCCCCCTCCAGCTTAACGCCTTTTCGATAGAAATATGCGCCCAAAATCAACATGACGATTTCTTTGCACACCAGTATGGTGAAGAAAAGCCAGACGAAGCCGCCGAATCGGAGCGCAAACAAAACACAGATTGTGATTTGAGTTAGCTTATCGGCGAGGGGGTCCAGCACTTTTCCAATCTGACTCACCCATCCAAACTTTCGGGCGAGACAGCCATCTAAGAGGTCTGAAAGTCCGGAGAAAATCAAGGTGAGGGCAGCAAAAAACATCTCTCCCTGGAGGACGAAATAGATCAGGAAAGGAATCAGCAGTATTCGCAGTGAGGATAAGATGTTTGGGATATGCCGCATAGAATGGATGAACCTCTCTTAAGAATCATGGGCAGCCGGAGAACTGATTCCGGCTTTATGAAGCGCAAAGTAGACAAGGGGTACTGTAACGATATGTACGACGATGCCGGGGAATGATGTTACAAAGTAAGCAGAGATAAAAGCCTGTATGGAATATGCACCAAATTGGAAGATCAGCGCGTTTGCAAGTCCCGCCACAACACGTCCTAAAAGCATAGATATGAGAAGCGCCCCATAAACGCGTCCTGCAATCCGGCGTATGGGGAGAATTTGCATAAAGAGTCCTGTGCCGAGACCATACACTGCAAGCTCTACCGTCATAGACGGCAGAATCGGTGCAGGAGGCATACTTGTCAGGATACTGGACAAAACCGGTGTCATCACACCGACAATCAAACCGTATACGGGGCCTGTGAGCAATCCGGCGAGCAGAACAGGGATGTGCATGGGGGAGAAAATGCGCCCGCCCTGCGGGATACCGTGAAAAGCCATTGGGAGCACAATTCCCAAGGCGATACAGAGTGCAGCGAAGAGCAAGGAGCGCGTTTTGAACATAATAAAATCCCCCTTTTTATGATTGAGATACAGTGTGAGCGACATAAACGAACACATCGACCTGATCAAACCAGCTAAAATTATAGCATAAATCTCGCTCTTTGCCTAGAACTTAATTTGTGTTATACTGAAAAAAGCGTGATCAAAAGGTGGAATGCTTTGTGTTAGAGAAACTCAAAAAAATCCCACATCCGGGCTTGCGTACGATCAAAACAGCCCTTGCAGCGACTCTGTGTATCATAGGATACACCTTGCTTGGTCGTCCTGAGGGCTTGCCCCTTGCCTGTATTGCGATTTTTATCGCCATGCAAGACTCTGTTGGAAAAACATGGAAAGTGGGAAAAGACCGTGCACTGGGCACCTTGCTTGGCGGCACACTGGGAAGCCTTGTGGGACTCATCCGTGTGATCGATCAACATTTGGCAGTTTTAGCAGCCGTAGCCTTTGTGGGGATTGTATTGTATATCTTTGCCTGTACGCTGCTGAAAATTGAGGGTAGCATTGTGATCGGACTCTCTACCTATATCATCATTGTCTTTGGTCCGCAGGCAGGTTTAGAGGAACCGGTTTGGCTTGCTATCGATAGAACTCTTGACACCATGATCGGACTTGTGCTGGGCGGGGCAGTCAATGCACTTATTTTCCGTCCCAGACCGGAACGCCATCGCGGACATGACACAGTAAATCCTGTGTTCCATTATACGATACAAAAAGAAGACCACCAGAAAACCATAAAATGGGACGGCGGCGAGACGAAAGAACTCTACATCTATCCGGAAGATGCCATCTATCAAGAAGAGCGCTTTGATTTCCGCATCGCCGTAAACAGCGGCGAGATCGGAGGCGGTCAACTGCGAAAATTCGAAGGTTTCAAACGGCAAATGATGTTACTTGACGGAGAGATCTGCCTGATGCACAAAGAACAGCACAGCATTACACTTGCTGCCTATGAGCAAGATGTAGCGCTGGGAGCCTGGGACACAAGTTGTGAGGGTTGCGGAAGAGAGATCAGCCTACTCACAAATAAAGCCTTTAGCGGAAAAATAGAACCCCTTTCCGGTGGTGCGCGAATAGAGAAAACAAATGGAGAGTTTGTATCGTTTTACTGCCTGGAAGACGGTGTGAAAATCAGCCTAAAGAATGGCACACATACATACAAAGAAGAGTGCGCCAAGGGTGATTATCTGGTAATCAGTTGGTTTGAAAACGGGACAGAAACGTACAAAGTCACAGTCGATTGCGAAGATTCCGCTGATGAGGCACCCCCTGTGTTGATGATTAGTTGTACGCATGAATGACCACCGTAGGGCGCGGCGACCCGACGCGCCGTCCGTCTCTACCAGTGAATAGTTTGGCGGCGCGTCGAGGTTGCCGCGCCCTACAAGTGCATCCCCCAATATCGACACAATTTGCGAGGTGAAAACATGTTCAACATCCGATATGCATCCAAGTCTGATCAAGCATTTTGGTTCACCCTCGATCAGCATTTAAGCGAAACGGAGTTTGGGCTGAAAGTGCGGGACAAGCGCGGCTATATCATCAGCGCTAAGGACAAACCCATTGGCATCATGAGATACAACCTGTTTTGGGATAACATGCCCTTTCTCACGCTGATTTACATTGAGGAATCTTATCATGGCAAGGGCTATGGCAGACAAGCAATGCTATACTGGGAAGATGAAATGCGCGAACTGGGCTATAAACTGGCCATGACTTCAACCCAAGTTGACGAGCAGGCGCAGCATTTTTATAGGACGCTTGGCTATCAGGACAAAGGTGCAATCTTTTTCGATCACACACCATTTGAGCAGCCCGGAGAACTGTTTATGGTAAAAGTTCTCTCAGATATTGATTTGTGCTTGTAGTATTGCGCAGAGGCTGAAAACTGTCAACAGTTAAACGCAAAAAAACACTATATCGTGAATGATATAGTGTTTATATTCCGTATATTGTGTGTTATGCTATTTTTTGCAAGATCGCGTACTCAAATACGATATTTATCTTAGCCTTGTAGTTCGGCTATTATGGTTTGCGTGTTTAATCCGAGTTCTTTCAGCGTGGCTGTATCGCCTTGTCTCAATTGTTTCTTAGCTGCTATTATGGCGTTGATTCGATCCTCTGAATCAAACATCAAAAATGTTTCTTTTCCGTCTGGCGTATAAATATCTAGTTGGTAGGTCATGCGTGGCTCTCTCCTTTGATTGTGATTAGCATTGTATTTGCTCCGTGTTTGAGTATTGAGATTACTTCAAATGGCATTATCTCTTTGTAGTATTCACGCATGATGCTTTGTTCAGGAATAATCAATTCGCGGTATGGTCTACCTTGTTCGTCACACACTCGTACGATTAAGGTGTGCTTACCGCGATTTGTTTGATATAGTTCCTCGAAGGTGAAACGCCCTTTTCGTTTGAATAACTTGCGAATAAGAATCATTCCTTTATTTTGCAGTATATCATGATTGTCGATGTTTGTCGAGTAAAAATTAGTTAGTTCATAATTGTTATGCGGCTTGTGTATCGGCGTATTGCAATCCGCATCAGGCTACAAACACACAGAAGAACAAAAAGCACGTACAAAACAACTCCAAAGTACGTAATAAAAAATCTAAACGCATGAAAAGTAACTGTTTGCGGCAAAAGTTCTCTCAGATATTGTATAGGCATACAATACAAGAAAAGCCTTGCGTTACACCAAGACAAAGCCAAATAGCAGGTACGCTCCTCTTGGCATAGTATGAATTTACTATACTGAGAGGAGTTATGTATGGTTTCATATCTGATCCTGTGCAGGTCTTTAACCTATGCACAGAAAGCAGCGCATGTGCTGGAGCGGGCAGGGCTTACCGTGTCCATCCAACGTGCGCCGAAAGAAATTAGTAAAGAGGGATGTGCCTATTGTGTCAGAGTTTCAGAGCGCAAGATAGAAGCAGCGCTTGGTGCACTCAGAGCCACAGGTACACGCTTCGGCGGCATATATCGCAAGGATCCAAACGGTATGCCGCGCGAGGTAACTCTATGATATATTTTGATGCAGCCGCAACTACCTTGCAAAAACCGGAAACAGTTGTGCGGGCGGTTGAAACAGCGATAACAAGCCTAGCCAGCCCTGGCAGAGGCGGGCATAAAGCAAGTATGCGGGCAGCAGAAATCATCTATGCCTGTAGAGCGGCAGCGGCGGAGCTATTCGCCGTTTCTGACCCTGCACAGATTGTCTTCACCCACAATGCCACCCATGCCCTCAATATGGCGATCAAAAGCAAGGTGATCTCAGGCGATCGTGTGGTGATTTCGAGTTATGAACACAACAGCGTAACAAGACCGCTCAGAGCGATTGGTGCAGAGATTGTAATCGCGAGGTCAGCGCTTTTTTGCAATAAGTCTGCGATACGCGCCTTTGAAGAGGCGCTTACTCCGGACACGAAGCTCCTAGTTTTAAATCATGTCTCTAATGTTTTCGGCGCAGTCTTGCCCATAAAAGAGATCGCAGCAATGTGCAAGGCACGGAATATTCCATTTATTTTAGACGCATCGCAATCAGCAGGTGTCCTCGATATCAAGGCAGAGGAGCTGGAAGCTGATTTCATTGCCATGCCCGGACACAAAGGGCTATATGGTCCCCAGGGAACAGGCTTGCTCATCTGCAAAGGCACACCGGAACGAACACTCCTAGAGGGTGGCACAGGTAGCGAATCACGCCACTTAGACATGCCGGAAACCCTGCCGGATCGGCTGGAAGTCGGTACACACAATATGCCGGGCATCAGCGGACTGTTGGAGGGCATTCGCTTTGTTCAAACGCATGGTGAGTGGATTTTACGCCATGAGCAAACACTCCTACAAAGACTCACCGCCGGTCTGCGTACGATGTCCGGACTTCACCTCTATGAATCACCGCAAGCGCACATGCAAACAGGCGTATTGTCTTTCCGATTTCCGGACATAGATGTTGAATGTGTTGCCCAATCGCTCGGTGAACAGGATGTTGCCGTGCGGGCGGGCTGTCACTGCGCACCCCTTGCCCACGAATCAGCGGGGACCTTGGAGACAGGCACTGTTCGTGTAAGCTTTTCCGCTTTCAACACAGAGCAGGAAGTAGACAAATTTTTGAGTATTTTGGAGGATACAAGAAAAAGGCTGCGAAAAACCTAGGAAAACAGGAAAATGCCTTGTCAGAAGAGTGGAATTAGTGTATAATCTAAAGAACCTGTGCCTCGCTCAGAAACGAGTAATTGAGGTCGAAAGAGGGTAGGAGAATGGGTATAGGTCAGTATCTTGCGACAGCGTGGCAATATATTCGCACATGGACAGCAACCACAGTAGGACACATCGGGATTGCTTCCGTTATTGATATACTGATTATCACGTTTTTGCTCTACAAGCTGATACAATTTTTGCGCAAAAGCAGACTTGGGATCATTGCGCGCAGTATTGTAATCTTACTTGTCGCCCTCTGGGTATCTGAACGTTTCGGGCTTCTTGTGATACATTTCATCACATCCCGCGCGGTAGAACTGGGGATTTTGGCTCTGGTCATTCTCTTTCAACCGGAGATCCGCCAAAGTTTGGAGCGGATTGGCAGAAAGAATATCATCTCTTTCTTCGGGAAAGAGACAGGTACAAGCGAACTTGATTTCGTTGTCGGTCAAACCGTTTCCGCTTGTATGAAAATGGCAAAAGAGAGAACAGGCGCACTCATCGTATTTGCCCGCGAGAACAGCTTGCGGGAAGAATCTGAAACCGGAACCAAGTTAGATGCACGGATTTCATCCGAGCTTTTGCAAAATATTTTTTACGACAAAGCCCCTCTCCACGATGGTGCCGTCATTGTCAACGGTGACCGCATCGTGAGTGCGGGTTGTGTCTTGCCTTTGTCTGACAATGCACATCTAGCCAGTGACCTAGGTATGCGGCACAGATCAGCAGTCGGGATGAGTGAGCTCAGTGACGCTGTGGCAGTAATTGTGTCAGAAGAAACAGGCGCAATCTCTATCGCGGTAGGCGGCAAACTCCGCAGACGGCTCACAGAGGAAACATTTGAAACCCTGTTGCGAACAGAACTCTCAACAGAAGACCAGACGAAAAAGCACGTGGCGGCAATATGGAACAGGTTAAAGGAGAAGCGGCATGAGAAAAACGATAACTGAGCTTCTTGACAGTAAAATTCTTTATATTTTGCTGAGCTTGGTCGCCTCTTTTGTCCTCTGGCTTTTTGTAGTAAACTCTGTCAACCCAAGCCAGGTGATTACGCTGACCTTTGATGTGGTATATGAGGGAGAAAGTGTGATGGAGGCGTATAACCTGCGCCTTGCATCGGATAACCCAGATACGATTCGTTTACGCATCGATGCTTCGGTGACGGATATCAATCGTTTACAACAAAACCAACAGGTCATCGTAGACGTTTCAGGTATCCATGAAGCAGGTGAACATGATGTGGGTTTCCGTTTTGCCACATGGAGCACACTGACAGGCATTGTCAGTGCGAGTACAGTGGATTCTCGTGTGTCAAATACAGATGATACCATCGTCGTTCGCGCAACCCGCGTCACAGGACACACATTCGATCTTTCCAGCGGAGGTGTGTTGTATCGTATTGCAGAGTCGGAAGCAGAAGATTATTTCTTTATCCGTCACAGTCTCAGTTTAGAGCCGGGGAGCATACACATAGATGGTCCGGAAGAGGTTTTAAATCGCATTGCACGCATTGAGGTTGAAGCAAACTTTGTAGAACCCTTGAGAGAGACCGCAACACAAGAGGGAACTTTACGCGCTTATGATGAATATGGCGAAGTAATCAGCGCTGATGAACTGCAAGATGTAACAGTCGCTTCAGACACACCGTTTGCAGAGGCAAGGGTCAGTGTCACAGTGATCGTACGCACAGTCAAAAATATCCCCTTAGATGTCCAGTTTGAATATGGTGCGGGTGCCAATGCGGACAATGTTCACTATCATCTCGACCGAGACTCTGTCTGGCTCATCGGTGAGGCAGATGTGCTGCAGACTGTGGCTGCAATGGGGCGCCTGTCGCTGGGACGCATTTATCTTGCTCGAGTCGGTATGATTGATGTGGTACGGCTCCAGATCACACCGCCGCCGCTTACCGCGCTTTATGGCACCAATGAATACGTGGATGTAGAGATTGAAATCTCTGGATTAGAAGAGCGCAGTGTAACCATTCCAAGCTCTCAAATCCACTTCACCGGTCGTGCAGAGGGTATGATTGCAGAAGCCGCAATTGATACGTTGAGCATTATCATTCGCGGTCCTGCGGATATGCTGGAGGATCTGGATGAGAGCATCATTTCCATTCTGGTTGACTTGTCTGACTATGCAGGGCGTACGGGGAATCTTCTAGTTGAGACATTCACTGTCCGCGTCGGTGCATGGGAACCTGAAATTATCGGCGCGCGAGATCTGCTTGGCGAGGGAATTATTGTGAGTCTTCGGGAAGAAACCTGATGTTTGGATATGTGATTCCTGTCAAGTGTGAGCTTAAAGTCAGAGAGTTTGATCAATTTCGCGCCGCCTACTGTGGTCTTTGTCACAGCCTGCGCGATGGTTATGGGCTTCCGGCACGCTTTATTTTAAACTATGATTTCACATTCCTCGCCATGCTTCTGGGTACAGAGCAAGGCGAGGTGCAATATACGAAAAGACGCTGTGTTGCAAGCCCATTCCGGCGCAAGACATGCTGTGCGGGCGGACAAGTTTTCCAGCAAGCCGCGGGAATGAGTGTTATTCTAGCGCACTGGCGCTTACGCGATGCAGTGGAGGACAAAAACTTTCTCAAAGGACTGCCACACCGCGCAGTCGGCACATTTCTACGTGGCGCCTATCGTCGCGCAGCAAAAGATTTCCCGGATTTTGACACCCACTGCCGAGAGCAATTGGACAAGCTGCGTGCTCTAGAGCAGGAAAATAGCGGAGAGCTGGATCAAGTGGCGGACACGTTTGCCCAAATTCTCCCACATGCTGCAAACGCAGTGGAAAACTTGAGTGAGCGGCGTGCACTAGAGGAGTTGCTATATCACGTAGGCAGATGGATATACATCATTGACGCATATGACGATCTGACAGAAGATCAGCAATCGGGCAACTTTAATCCACTGCTTACCCGATTTCGCCCCTCTGAAGACAAGCTCAGCGATACAGACAAGGCGAGAGTCGAAACAACACTGAACCATTCCATCAATCGCTTGACGGCGGCTTATAATCTCAAAAACAAGACAGCATGGAGCGGCATTTTAGAAAACATCATCTACCTCGGACTCCCCGGCGTGACCCAAAGTGTGCTAAGCGGACGCTTTGTACGAAAATGGGGAAGATGGAGCAAGACAGCCGAATAGCTTAAAAATAAGCAAAATCTTTACGGTCTATTTTCCACATTTCAGCGTCTGTGTCCTTGAACTGCAAAAAATATCCTCAGAAATCTTTCACTTATTTTCAAGTGAATCGACTGTAGAAAGGAACAAAAAAGCGTATGACAGATCCCTACAAGGTACTTGGCGTTTCACCCTCAGCCAGTGATGAGGAGATTAAAAAGGCATATAGAGAGCAGGCGCGGAAATATCATCCGGATAATTATCATGATAACCCGCTCTCTGATTTAGCCCAAGAAAAGATGAAGCAGATCAACGAAGCCTATGACTCCATCCTGCGTATGCGCGGCGGCGGGGCGTCCGGCAATGGTTCGCATCAGCAAGGTGGATATACCTATTCATCCACCCATGGCGGAAGTGGACAGTATGCGCAAATTCAAATGCTGATCCAAACAGGTCAATTGGACCGTGCGGAGCAGATGTTAAACGCCATGTCCAACCGAGATGCGGAATGGTATTTCCAAATGGGCGGTCTCTACTACAGAAAAGGCTGGCTGGACCAAGCCCGACAGCACATCGAGCAAGCGGCGAGTATGGAGCCGGGTAACCGGAGATATCAAGAAGCGGCGGCACAGATGCGAAACGGCGGTTTCGCCTATCGCGGCGGTATGGGTACATCAGGCGGCATGGACATGTGCGACTGCTGTACAGCCCTCATGTGCTTAAACTGCATGTGCAGGTAAGAGAATGAAGAGCCAAACAAGAGCACTCAGTTTTACCGCTCTGTCCAGTGCCGGCGCGGTTGTGGTTTTGTATTTGGGGTCTTTTCTCCCCACTATGCGTCTGGCTATGGTGGCGCTTGCCGCCATCTTCACAGCAGTCTGCGTGATTGAGGGCGGGCTCCGATATGGTACCCTTTGTTTTGCGGCAGTATCGATTTTAGGGTTCCTCATCGTACCGGATCGCATTCTGGCGCTGATCTATATCACATGTTTTGGTGCATATCCGCTGATCAAAAGCATCGCCGAAAGGCAAAAGTCTGTGATTTTGAGCTGGATCATCAAACTAGCAGTCTTTTTTGTCGTGCTCATAGTTTATATAACAATACTCAATGAGCTGATTTTAGGCGCGATTATCCCGGACGGCTGGGGACTTCCCGCCATTGCCGCTGTGGGGCTTGCAGCCTTTGTGGTGTATGACATCGGCATGAGCAAACTGATTGGATTTTACCTAGTTCGTATTTACAAGTATAGAGAAAGCCGGTGACAAGTATGATCAAAAGCATGACAGGCTATGGCAGCGCCGAGGGAACATCGGGAAACCTAGCCCTTACCATTGAACTGCGCGCTGTAAATAATCGCTATCTGGACGTGTCCGTCCGTATGCCGCGCCTTTATCTCTTCGCAGAAGATGCGCTCAAAAAGCGTGTCGGTAGTGTGGTGTCTCGCGGAAAAGTGGATGTGTTTGTAAACGTGGACATGGCAGGCGAGCAAGATGTGGAGATCACAGTAAACGAAGCCTTAGCCGGTGCCTATATCAAGGCCTTGGATGCCCTCTCCCAACGCTTCTCGCTGGAAGGTGACAGTTCTGTCATGCAAATCGCAAGACTGCCGGATGTTATGCAAATCGACCGCCCCAAAACAGACGCGGATGCGTTCAGCCGTGATCTGTTGGAAATCTTAGACCAAGCACTGAAAAGCTTTAATGCCATGCGCAAGATTGAGGGCGAAAAGCTAGAGCAAGATATTACAGATCGCCTAGACGAAGTAGAACGCCTCACAGCTCAAATCGAAACCCTGTCCCCGCAAACTGTGACCGCTTACCGTGAAAAACTGGAAGCGCGTATGGCAGAGGTACTGGATGGTGTGCATATAGAAGAGAGCCGCATTTTAACCGAAGCCGCTATCTTCGCCGACCGTGTAGCGGTAGACGAAGAGATCACAAGACTCCGCAGCCACGTCTCCCAACTACGTGACATGCTAAAATCAGGCGGTGCCATCGGGCGCAAGCTGGATTTCTTGCTCCAAGAACTAGGACGTGAGACGAACACAGTGGGCTCAAAGTGCAATGATCTGGAGATTGGCAGAATTGTGATTGCCTTAAAGGCGGAGATTGAGAAAATCCGTGAGCAAGTGCAAAATATTGAATAGGGGTGCGGATACAAGAGATGAAACTAATCAACATTGGCTTCGGCAACATGATAGCCCAACATCGGCTCATCGCTATCGTAAGCCCTGAATCCGCCCCCATCAAGCGCATCATTACCGAAGCGCGGGAGCGTGGGAATCTGATAGATGCAAGCTATGGCAGACGTACTCGTGCCGTGATCATCATGGACTCGGGACATGTGATCTTATCCGCCATCCAACCGGAGACCGTGGCGGGTCGAGCCAATAAAAGCAGTGGAGAGGATGAAACGGAACAGTATGACGAATCAGAAAATGGGTAAGCTTTTCATTATTTCAGGACCATCCGGTGCGGGAAAGAGCACAATCTTAGGGCATGTGCTGGACAAGATGCCGGAAATCTATTTCTCCATCTCCGCAACCACAAGAGCAAAGCGTCCCGGAGAAGTGCATGGAGAGCACTATCACTTCATCAGTCAAGAAGAGTTTGACCGTCTGGCAGAAGAGGGCGGACTTTTAGAATATGCCCGCTATGTGGGCAACAGCTACGGCACACCGGCGAGCCCGATTCAGGAAAAGCTAAATGCAGGCGTTAATGTCCTGCTGGATATCGAAGTGCAAGGTGCCGAGCAAGTCAAAGAGAAAATGCCGGAAGCCATTGCGATCTTCCTCTCACCGCCGACTCTGGAAGTTTTAGAGACAAGACTGCGTGACCGTGGTACTGACACGGAAGAGAAGATCAGAAACCGCTTAGAGACGGCAAAGCGGGAATTAGAGCAAGTGGAACGTTATGACTATCTGGTTGTAAACGACACAATAGAAGAAGCAGTGAACGAAGTCGAAACCATCATAAATTCAGGAGGAACCCCAAAATGATGCTATATCCATCCATGTCCGATCTGCTAGAAAAGGTAAACAGCCGCTACATGCTCGTCAATGTAGCAGCAAGAAGAGCAAGAAGCATTGCAGAACGCGCAGAAGAAACCGGCAGAATCCTAGACCAAAAACCAGTATCCGAAGCAATCGAAGAAATCGCCAGCGGCAAGTTGGTAGTTGAGGCGAATTAGTGTAAACCTGCACGTAGGCTCCTTTTCCAAAGGAGCTGTCAGCGAAGCTGACTGAGGATTGCCCTTAATGGACTTGTAGCGTGCTGAATCCGACCTTAGGCTTTGCCTGCCACCTCCTTTGAAAAAGGAGGCTTATAAGAGCAGGACGCGCAAAGCGCGCCCCTACAAAATGCCCCGCAAATCCACAACAAGGAGGACAGCCGATGCCGGGACCCATTGCCAAAATAGCCGTGTCATCGGCAACCTACTCCATAGACAAACCCTACGATTACCTCATCCCCGAACACTTGATTGACCAAGCAAAACCGGGTATGCGTGTAATCGTCCCCTTTTCCAGAGGCAACCGCCGTGCAGAGGGACTCATCCTTGGAATCGAGGAAGAGAGCAGCTATACACGGCTCAAACCAATAGACAGCATCGTAGACCAAGAACCCGTGTTAGACGAAGCACAAATCCGCCTAGCCCTCTGGATGCGAGAGCGCTTTTTCTGCACTGTTTACGACGCAGTTCATGCCATGCTCCCGACAGGACTGTGGTATCAGATTCAATATCGCTATCGCTTGGCAGAGGGTCAAAACCGTCCATCGGCAGAAATGGCGGTAAGTGGTTCAAAGGCGGCGCTTGCAGTGCTCGATGAGATGTTTGCAAGTGATAAGCCCATCGCAGAGTCTGAGCTAAAAAAGAAACTCGGCGAAAAGAATGCCGCAAACGGTATTCGGCGGCTTCTTGATGCAGGTGTGATCATCCAGCAGATAGACGAAAAACAGCGCGTGCAGGACAAAATGCAAAAGTTTGTCACGCTGGCAATCACACCGGACGATGCCACTGATCTTGCTGAGCGCAAGCAGAGAAGTGCGAAAAAACAGGCAGAGGTCTTGACTCTCTTAGTCGGAGCCGGAGAGGTGAGCGCAAAAGAGCTTGCATATTACACTGGCGCATCTACACAGACCCTAAACGCCATGGCGCGGGCAGGTCTGATTCACATAGAGAGTAGAGAAGTCTTTCGCCGTCCATCTGTCACGGTCAAAGCGAGTGTAGGTGACCAGAAACTCACCGAGGCGCAGCAAGCTGTTTATGAGGGTTTGCTTGATCTCTACAAAAGCGACAAACCGGAAGCTGCGCTTTTACACGGCATCACCGGAAGCGGCAAGACGGCAGTGTATATGCACTTAGTTGACCAAGTGATCAAAGACGGAAAAACAGCCATCATACTTGTCCCGGAAATCGCCCTTACACCGCAGCTTATGGGGAAGTTTGTCGCCCAATTCGGTGATCAAGTGGCGGTGTTGCACAGTGCTCTGGGGCTGGGTGAACGATACGATGAATGGAAGCGGATTCACAATGGAGATGTCAGCGTTGTTGTCGGCACCCGATCAGCCATTTTTGCACCGCTGAAGAATTTGGGTGTGATCGTCATAGATGAGGAGCAAGAGCATACCTATAAATCAGAGCAAGCGCCCCGCTATCACGCCAGAGAGATTGCAAAATACCGCTGCAAACAAGACAAGGCGCTCCTGCTGATGGGTTCAGCTACACCGGCGATTGAGACCATGTACGGCGCGCGGGAGGGAAGATATCGCTACTTCGCCCTCAGTACCCGCTTTAACCAGATGGAATTGCCTGATGTGATTATCGCGGATATGCGGGAAAATCTCAAATCTGGGAACGAAGGTAATCTCAGCTTTGAGCTTCTGGAAGAGCTGGAGAAAAACATAAAAGCTGACGAGCAGAGCATTTTATTCCTAAACCGCCGAGGGACAAGTAATCTCCTAGTCTGCGGGGAATGTGGATATACTTATACCTGTGAGAGCTGTAGTGTAAGCCTCACCTATCATCGCGCAAACAAGCGCATGATGTGCCATTACTGCGGCACCAGCGCCCCTGTGGAGGAAAGCTGTCCCGATTGTGAGGGTTTCATCAAACATGTGGGAGCCGGTACACAGCGGATCGAAGACGAGTTGAAAGAACGCTTTCCCAGTGCAGAAGTGCTCCGCATGGACACAGACATCATATCACCCACCCAAAGCCATGATGCCTTGCTGACACGTTTTGAGAGCGAGAAAATTCCAATCTTAATCGGTACCCAGATGGTGACCAAGGGACTGGATTTTGCAAACGTCACCCTAGTTGGTGTCATCGCGGCTGATCAGGGTCTTTACATGGGTGACTATCGCGCACAAGAGCGGACCTTTTCTCTTGTCACACAAGTGATCGGACGAGCAGGCAGAGGGGAAAAGGCAGGGCGTGCGGTGATCCAGACTTTCACACCGCAAAATGAAGTAATCGCTCTGGCATCAGGACAAGATTATGACGGTTTTTACGAGCGGGAGATTACCCTGCGCTCTCTGCAACACGCACCGCCCATGATGGACCTCATCAGCATCGTATGCGGCGGTGCGGATGAAACAACTGTTCTGCGTTGTGTTACAGGTATTCGCCGTACCTTGCAGAAGCATAGCGCGGAACTGGGCGAGGGGGCAGAGATCATCGGTCCCGCACCTGCCGGAGTTGTGAAAGTGAACAACCGATACCGCTATCAGGTGACGATTCGATGTAAGCAGAATAAAATGATCAGGGGATTGGTCGCTCATATCCTAAAGCGCGTACCGGAGATGAAAGAATATCGCGGTGTCAGCGTACACGGTGATGTGGACGGATTTTAAACGTAGGGGCGGGGTCATCCCGCCCGTCTAAAAGCCTCCTTTTTCAAAGGAGGTGGCAGGCGAAGTCTGGCGGAGGATTCAAATCTCCGCAAAGCTTGCAAGGGCAATCCTCAGTCAGCTACGCTGACAGCTCCTTTGGAAAAGGAGCCTGAGGTCAAGAACACAGAACGCGAACCCCACGGACGCGCAAAGCGCGCCCCTACTAGGATAAGGAGAATACCTATGGCAATACGAAATATCATACAACAAGGCGATCCCAGCTTGGAAAAAATCAGCCGCGAGGTCACAAACTTTGATGAACGTCTGCATACGCTCTTAGACGACATGCGCGAGACCATGGACGAAGCCCATGGTGTGGGGCTGGCAGCGCCGCAAGTCGGCGTGCTTCGCCGTGTGGCATTGGTTGCAGCTGTTAGGGAGAGCGAAGACGGTGAGATCACAGAGGAAATCATTGAGCTGATTAACCCTGTCATCTTGGAGTCAGACGGTGAGCAAGAGGGCTTGGAGGGATGTTTGAGCATTATGGATATGCATGGTTTTGTCAAGCGTCCGAGCTGTGTGAAAGTCCGTGCGCAAAATCGACATGGTGAACACTTTGAGATCGAACACACAGACTTCACCGCCCGCGTCATCTGCCACGAGCTGGATCACTTGGACGGAAAGCTTTACGACAGACTCTGCGATGAATTGTTTGATCTGAACGATCTATTGGAAAGCGAGTGATGTCTATGAGAATCCTCTTCATGGGTACACCGGAATATGCCAGAGGAACCTTAGAAGCATTATACAATGCAGGACTTGACATCTGTGCTGTCATCACCCAAGCAGACAAGCCCAAAGATCGGGGGATGCACTTGCAAGCGCCGCCGGTGAAAGAATTGGCACGTTTACACGGTACTCCGGTCTATCAGCCAACAACACTGCGCGATGCGGCATCTCTTGCCTTGATTCAAGAGATCGCGCCGGACATGATTATTGTTGTAGCCTATGGTCAAATCTTGCCCCAAGAGATTTTGGATATCCCGCCTTTGGGATGTTTGAATGTCCATCCCTCACTTTTACCCAAATATCGCGGTGCGGCACCCATTCAATGGGCGATTTTAGATGGGGAAGCTGTGACAGGTGTAACCATCATGCGCATGGACGCAGGACTTGACACAGGTGATATGATCACACAGTGTAAAACGGAGATATTGCCAAATGAAACATCCGGCGAACTGTTTGAGCGTCTGTGCGGAATCGGCTCCGATCTTTTAGTCGAAACCATCGCAGCAATCGCAGATGGCACCGCCACATATACACCGCAGGATGGAAGCCTTGCAAACTATGCAAAGCGCATCACCCGTGACATGTCACCGGTAGACTTTGCCCGATCAGCGTTCGAGATTACAAATCAAATCCGCGGTTTGAACCCTTGGCCAACGGCAACGACTACAATCAAAGACCGTAGCTTCAAACTCTTGGAAGCACATCCGGGAGAGGGGACAGGCACATCGGGTGAAATACTCTCAGCCGGAAAAGATGGTCTGGAAATCGCTTGCGGAGACGGTTCTGTCATCATCACAAAACTCCAAGCGCCGGGGAAAAAACCTATGGCGGCAGGAGATTACTTGCGAGGAAATCCGATTGAATAAACAAAAATCAACACCCAGCGCACGTGACGTGGCATTACATGCCCTGATGGCACAGCGCAAAAGCGGCATCTTCCTTGAAGACGCTCTAGATCGGGAGCTAAAGCGTCATGAGCGAAACCCAAGAGACACAGGACTTGCATCGAAGCTCACATTTGGTACCTACCAAAACCGCAGCTTGCTTGATTTCTATATCGGGCAGTTTTCCAGCATACCAACTCAAAAACTGGAGCCGCGTGTATTAGATATTCTGCGTTTGGCAGCCTATCAAATTATTTTCCTAGACCGCATCCCCAATCACGCTGCCATTGATGAAGCAGTTGAGCAGACGAAAAGAGGGAATCTGAAAGCCAAAGGTCTGGTAAACGCGGTTTCCCGCAGAATTGCAGAACATGCAGATAGTCTTCCAGAGGTGCCGCGGGGGGATTTGGCAGAATATCTATCCATCCAATACAGCCATCCCAAATGGCTTGTAGCCCGCTTTCTAGACGAGCTAGGCGCGGAGGATACAGAAGCCCTGCTCCAAGCCAACAATGCAGATACCCCGATCTATGCGCAAGTAAACACCTTGAACGCAGATACTGCACAGGTAATTGCGTCTCTAAAGACCGAGGGCGTTGAAGCAGAGCGACACCCATGGCTACCTGATTGCCTCATTCTAAAACACACAGGAAGCCTCACCAAATGCAAAGCATTTCGAAACGGCGCCATCTACATCCAAGACCCAGCCGCCCGTTTGGCAGTCCTGGTGGCAGATCCGAAACCCCACATGAGAGTGTTAGATGCCTGTGCCGCCCCCGGCGGAAAGAGTTTTGCGGCAGGGATTTGTATGCATAATCAAGGAGAGATTCGAGCCTTTGATCTCAGCGAAAAGAAGCTCCGGCGTATTGAAGAGGGTGCAGAGCGCCTTGGACTCACCACCATCCAAACTGGCGTAATGGACGCGCGCGAGCTGAATCCGGAAGAGATCGGTCTTTTTGATATCGTCATCGTAGACGCACCTTGTTCCTGTCTCGGCATCATCCGCAAAAAGCCGGAGAGCCGAGATAAAAAGCCGGAAGAGATTGCCGGACTTCCTAAGATCCAGCTAGACATTTTACAATCCGCCTCAAAATGTGTTGCGCCCGGCGGGATATTGCTCTATGCCACCTGTACCATTCTGGTGGAAGAAAACAGCGGTGTCATGGAAGCGTTTTTAGCCCAGACAAAGGATTTTACATCAGAAGCTTTTACACTTTCCGGGAATATCGGCACCATAGAAACAGGACAGGTTACACTCTATCCACATATTCACGACACAGACGGATTTTTCATCAGCAAGCTAAGGCGGGTGACCTAAATGCAAAAACCAAATATCCGCAAGCTGCTCCCGGAAGAGCTGGAAGCTTTGATGAAAGAGATGGGAGAACAAAGCTTTCGAGCCAAACAAATCTTCCAGTGGACACAGCGCGGTGTGAAAAACTTTGATGAGATGACGAATTTATCCGAAGTCTTACGTCAAAAATTGAGAGAGCGTTTTACACTTTCTGCGCCGCAATTGCTGGAAAAATTAGAATCCACAGATGGTACTATCAAATATCTTTGGGAACTGTCAGACGGCAATACAGTAGAGACTGTGCTCATGCGCTATCGGCATGGGAACACCGTTTGCATCTCAAGCCAAGTGGGCTGTCGTATGGGCTGTACCTTTTGTGCATCCACCATCGGCGGACTGGTGCGCAACCTAGATGCAGGGGAAATGCTAGAGGAAGTGCTCTTTACAGAACTGGACGCAGGGGTTAAAATATCCAACATCGTTCTCATGGGAATCGGTGAGCCATTGGACAATTTTGAACAGGTTTTGCGCTTTCTAAAACTGGTGAATCACCCCGGTGGACTGAACATTGGAATGCGGCATATCACATTATCTACCTGCGGATTGATAGAAGAGATTGACAAACTGGCATCAAATCACTTACAATTGACTTTATCGATCTCTTTACACGCACCCGACGATGAAACGCGAAATCAGCTTATGCCCATCAGTCGGCAATCCAGTGTGAGGGAACTTTTAGAAGCCGCAGAACGTTATTATAAACAGACGGGTCGGCGTGTGTCTTTTGAATACGCCATGATTGATGGTGTAAATGACACGCCGGAACATGCAAGGCGCTTGGCAAAGTGTATCAAAGAAATCGGCGGGCATGTGAACCTGATCCCGCTCAATCCCGTGGCAGAGCGAGCCTTAGGACCCAGTACCCGAGAAAAGCTGGAACGATTTGAAAATATTCTGAGGCAGGCAGGTGTGAATGTCACTCTTCGCCGGAGCCTTGGTGGGGATATAGATGCCTCTTGCGGTCAGCTTCGCAGGCGGAAAGAAAAGGAGGGGAATGCATGAAGGCTTTTGGACAGACGGACAAAGGCATCGTGCGGCGAGACAATCAGGATGATTTCCGAATTGAAAGCTTGCCGGACGGAGATATCATCATTTGCGTTGTGTGTGACGGTATGGGCGGCGCAAAAGCAGGAAACATTGCGTCCACAATGGCATCGGAGACCTTTATCAGCGCACTGGCGAACCAGCCGATGGCGCTACAAGACAAAGCGCTGAGCAATGATGTAATCTTAGACGCCGCGATGGCTGCCAACCGCGTGATACACGAGATGGCAAAGGAAAACAGCGATTACAAGGGCATGGGAACGACTTTGGTCGGTGCTGTTGTACGCTCAGGACAGGCAAGTGTAATCAACGTGGGCGACAGTCGCGCGTATCTCATATCCGATGAGAAGATGACACAGATTACAAGAGATCACTCGCTGGTGGAAGACATGGTATTCCGCGGCGATATCACAAGAGACGAGGCACGAACGCATCCCAATCGCAATCTCATCACAAGAGTAATCGGCACAGAACCACAGGTTGCCAGAGATCTCTTCGAGGTAGAGCTAAAACCCGGCGACAGATTGCTCTTTTGCTCAGACGGACTCACAAATCTGGTCAGTGATGACGAGATACTGAGTGGACTGAGAAATTACAAAGACATAGAAACGTGTTGTGAAATGCTAATCACCCTAGCACTGGCAAAAGGCGGCACAGATAATGTCACAGCATTGATGGTCCAAATGTAAATCAAGACAGACAGTAGGGTGTAAACGATATTTGACAGGAGAGATATTCGTTCTGTCAAGGAAACGAAGAGGAGAGTAGGAGATGGATAAATATCTGGGCACAGTCTTAGACGGTCGATACGAAATTTTAGAAGTTTTGGGTACCGGTGGTATGTCCACAGTATACAAAGCGCGGGATAACCGCTTGAATCGTCTTGTGGCGATCAAAATTTTGAAAGACGACCTAGCGCTGGACGGTGAATTTCGGCGCAGATTCCAAACGGAGTCTCAAGCGGTTGCGATGTTGTCTAGCCCAAACATCGTAGCGATTTATGATGTGAGCAAAAGCTTAGACGTGGAATACATCGTCATGGAGCTCATTGAGGGAATTACCCTAAAGCAGTACATGAACCGCAAGGGCAGACTCAACTGGAAAGAGTCTTTGCACTTTGCGACCCAAATTACCAGGGCACTTAATCACGCGCACTCACGCGGGATTATTCATAGAGATATCAAGCCCCACAACATTATGATCCTAAAAGACGGCAGCGTAAAAGTAGCCGACTTTGGCATCGCGCGTTTGCAAGATAGCCAGAGTTCAACTTTAACCCAAGAAGCCCTTGGTTCTGTGCACTACATCAGTCCGGAGCAAGCAAAAGGCGCACAAGTAGACGCACGTTCAGATCTATACTCTGTCGGTGTCGTACTCTATGAAATGCTGACCAGCCGTCTTCCCTTTGAGGGAGACAGTGCGGTTTCCGTTGCCATTCAGCACATCAGCTCAATTCCACTTTCTCCGAGAGATATTAACCCGGAGATACCGACGGGACTTGAAGCGATCACCATGAAAGCCATGAATCCCAGTTTAAACCTACGTTATCAAACTGCGGAAGAAATGTTGCGTGATTTCGAGTCATTCCGTCAGAATCCCAATATCGTGTTCCCATTCGCCCAAGCGGGAGCAGGGTTTGGAGCAGTCCCACCATCGGCTCAGCCCGGCAGTGGGCAAGCCCCAAGAAGACCGCAACAGCCCGGCGGGGCAAATCCTGCAAGGCAAAACAACCCCCGCAGAAGAGATGAGGATGACCGAGACGAGCGTGATGATAGAGACAGAAAAGCGCAGGAACGCGACAAGAACAGGACGCGCAACAAAAAAGCACGTCGTGTTTCCACCATGCTTGGTGTTGGTGTTGTGCTTTTGTTTTTAATTGTTGTAGCCATTTTCTTATGGACAACGATTCTCAGCCCCATCTTTGGTGACGCACAGGAGCGCGTTGAGGTTGATGATTTTGTCGGCAGACATATTGATCTCGTTCAAAACGACCCTCGCTTCTTAGAAAAATATGACTTTACCATTGAACATGAAGAGACAGATGCCCACCCTGAGGGGATTATCATTAGCCAGAATCCGGCGGCAGACCGTTTGGTTGCGCAAGAGTCGGATGGTCGTGTACGTATGCGCCTGACTGTGGCGAGATCGGTCAATGCAGAGGTCATGCCGGATCTTTTCAATCTAAGCTATGAACAGGCTCGGGTTCGATTAATTGAGATGGGTGTTCCGGGGGCGAATATACACAGGCGATATCAAGCCAGTGACGAAGTCCAAGAAAACCACGTGGTTGAGACCATCCCCATGCCGGATGTTCCGATTGATCCTGCCACAACATCTTTCCACCTCTTTATCAGCTCAGGTCCCGATGAGCAAGAGGTACGCGTACCGCAGCTATATGGTTTTGCACTACCGATTGCAGTCAGCACCTTGCAAGCTCTGGGCTTGGATTATACCACTGTAATGGAGCATAGCCCGGCGGCAAACGGAACGGTTATCGCGCAAAACGTTGCGCACAACACTCTAGTTCCACCACGGACACAAATTATTCTGACTGTTTCCCTGGGTCCGGAACCAACGCCGACTCCAGCACCAACGCCGCCGCCTGTAGAAACACCGCCAACTAATGGCGAGGACACGAATGGCGACGAAACAGAGGACGAACGTTAGATGGATGGTGTAATTATTCGGGCACTTTCCGGATTCTATTACGTACAAGAAGCCTCGGGCACTGTGATCGA
>Ga0123355_10004100_pt1 | contig 21124 bp, 22 predicted proteins | sample TergutEmb28metaG_3_FD_89872 | JGI IMG/M metagenome (GOLD analysis project Ga0123355, IMG submission 89872) | Embiratermes neotenicus P1 segment gut microbial communities from Petit-Saut dam, French Guiana - Emb289 P1 | ecosystem: Host-associated > Arthropoda: Insects > Digestive system > Gut ...
CTGTTATTGGCGGCAATAATTTCATTTAACGAAACATCCGGATGCCGCCAACGTGCCGCACTACGTTCACATTTCCTATGTATTGCATTTTTAGGGCATAGGTGCAAGCAAGCAAAACAGCCGGTACAGTCTTTTCCAAATTTCACTTGGTCACTCACCTGAATATTTCCTGCCGGACAAACTCTTGTGCAAGTTTTACAGCCATTGCATTTATCGTCAATATAAAATTTTTTGGGGACATTCTCATAGTTGGGCAGTTTACTTACAACGAAAGAGAACATGCTTAAAGCTGCCCCGGCTTTCTTTTCTGTATTTTGCTTTCGCTCTGCAATATTATTTGCGATTTCCTCCAGCTTAGGTGCGAATTTGCTGTCTGCCTTCCGTGCCACTTGCGCTTCGATACTTGCCATCGACATGCTATTGTCAACCGTGACAACATCATCCATATAATCAAACTGATGTCCGCTTTGCTTCAATACTCGTTTTGCAATTAGCAAAGAAGCACCTTTCGTGCCTCCGCTTGTTGAAATTATAAAAGAGTAGTCACATTCAAATTTTGCTCTTGCTAAAAAATCAAGAACCATGTCCGGAGCTGTTGCAAAGTACACAGGAAAAACAACGCCAATTACATCATCTTTGTAATGCCGGTCGGCAGAATTAATTACTTGCGGAATGGAAATCAATGTTCCGGGATGCATAGGCGAGTAGCTTCCATCGGAAGTAACCGGCCCACCAATACGCTTGGCAACCGCCAATGAGTTGCCTGTTCCTGTAAAATAGAAAATTGTCATGACTTTTTACCTCTCTCTTTTAATAGACATCCCAGGAAACAGGATGACACTGCCTTCGCTTTAAATTTATTTTCCCACTTAGACGAAACTTTTTTTAGCTCTATCTCCATCTCGATAACATCGCCTAGTTTGGCAAGCCCTTGTATTAGCTGTTCAATAAAAGACATGCTTATTCGGTCTGTCACCATTTTATTGAGTTCGAAAAAAGGACTGAGGGTATCTCGTACATACTCTTCGCCAAGGGGCGTAAGCCGTATTTCTTTTTCACGCTTATCATCCTTGCTTGGTGTTACGCTGATGTATTTATCAGCCTTCAGCTGCTTTACAATACCATTGACCGTTTGCTTAGGTATTTCGCATATCTCTGATATTTGCTTTTGCGTAACAGGGCTATTGAATTTTAATACATAGCTTACTTGTATAAGCCCATATGGAATTTCGTTTTCTTGTGCGAATTTTGCATACAACCCCTTGATTCTGCTAACCCCTGAATCAATGGCAGCCATAGCGGCATCAGCTTCATAATCCACAAAACCACTCCCTTTTTGTTAAAAAATCGCTTAACTTATGCGTTTTCACAATTTTTAGTACTATGTCGTACTAATTATAATCATCTCGCACATCAATGTCAAGAGTTAATAATACAAAAAAAGCCCGCTGCAATCATGCAACGGACTTTTATTAAACTACGGAACTAAAACAAAATAATGCGATTGGTGACAACTTTCTCGGCGTTGGCCAAGGACACAAGCGAACCGATTGTTTCGTCAAACGGGTTGGCTGTGATAATCAAACCTGCGGCAAAATTTATCGTTGGAACAGAAAGATTCACAACAGGATCCGGAATACGTACAATACGCTTTCTATCCAGCGACGTATTGAATATCAGGTTACAAGTTTCACGAGTAATCATGGAAATCCACCTCCTTTCTTAAAAATAGTTTTTACATGGGCTGCCTGAAACGACCACCCTTCACAAGTTAACTCAATTCAAATGTTTGAACTTTTAGCATTGCAAGTTAACTTAACTCGAATGTCTGCACTTTTAAAATTTTCTTCACTTCATCCTCTTGGAATGCATTTATGCTGCGTGCAAGCTCGTACAAAGCTTCGTCACTGCTTGTATGGATAAAGCTGCGGAACGTAAACTGCCCTGGGTCATAGCGCAAGACAAGCCTTCTGTTGATTTCTGATAGCATATGTCACCTCCTTTCTGCTAAAATTTTACTTTTTAGTAATATAAGTTAAAAATCGCCTCAAGACTTCGCCCAAAACACGCCTACTACCGCGTGTTTCGGCCTCGCTTTCGGATTGCTTTCAATAATATTACTAAGTTAAACCATGATTGTGCGTACAGTTTGCACAAGTTCTGCACCGCGAACTGTTCTTGGAATACCGTTGCCTGTTATAACTGCTTCGGTTGCAAGCATAGCTTCCATAGATGCGCGAGCTGCTATTGCGGTTTTGTCCATGTCGGCTCGTGGAATAGAGAGCCTTACAACTTGGCCTGCGTTGGTATAAAACGTTAAAATTGCGCGATTTGTTGTGATCAAACGATTCACCTCCTTCTAATTTAAAATGGGGAGCGGCACAGCCACTCGGGCGGCGCGGGAAGCGTTCGCTACACTCACTGCGCCTAATAGCGGCGCGGGAAGCGTTCGCTACACTCACTGCGCCTAATAGCGGCGCGGGAAACGTTCGCTACGCTCACTGCGCCTAATTATGATGCTTTGTCGCGTTACGCCTCCACAAGCTCCGTTGTAAGCGTCATTTCTACACGCCCAACAGGTACCATGCGAATTTGCTGGATTGCATCCTGAATAAGCTCCACTGCTTGTGGCTGTGTTTGTACGCTTGGACGAATGCTGTGCAATGATAGAATGTGGTCACTTGCCGTCATCCCTTCAAAGCGTAAGCGTGCATTTACATGTCTGCCTTCTACTGACATCGGTTCACCTCCTTTCGTGCAAATTGCAAAAATTTGTGTATCACAGAACTGTTTCTTTTGTCCTGCGACTTATAATCATTTTACACGAAAAGTGTAAATTTGCACTATGACATATTCTAAGATTTTGTCATTTTAGCGAAGCGGGTAATAATTTTGTTTTTTTCTTACAATTTACTTGACGATTTGCCTCGTATGGTTTAGTATGTCGTAACATCATTGCACATGCCGGAGGGAGGGAAGTCCTATGTCAACAGTGGTTATAAAAGATAATGAGACTCTGGATAGTGCGCTCCGACGCTTTAAGCGCGACTGTGCTAAAGCGGGTATCATGGGTGAAATTCGTAAAAGGGAACACTATGATAAACCTAGCGTAAAACGCAAAAAGAAATCTGAAGCTGCGCGCAAGCGCAAGTATTAAAGTTGTGCATGGCAGATAAATGCAAGTCGATATTTATCTGCTATGCGCTGTTTTTTTGTATAAATTTTGGGGCTGTCCGGTAAGGCAGCTCTTTTTTTAGGGGGATTTTATGGTCTTTGTTACAGGGTCAAGTCGGGGAATTGGTCTTGCAATTGCTGCCGCATTTGCACAATCGGGACGCAAGGTGGTGCTTAACGGACGCAATGCCGACCGTCTTGTGCAGGCAGTAGGGCAATTACGTGAAGAATATGGCGACATGGTAAGCGGTATTTATGGGGACATGTCGGATTACACTGTTGCGCAAGAAATATTCGAGCAAAGCACAGCAAAATTTGGGCAAGTGGACATTCTGGTTAATAATGCCGGGACGGCGCATTTTGGGTTGTTTAGCGACATGTCTAATGGCGAAATTCTTAAAATAATGAGAGATAATTTACACACGACTATTAATGCATCGCATTTGGCTGTGCCTCATATGGTCAAAGCTCGTGCGGGGTGTATTATTAATATTTCGTCTATTTGGGGAGTTGTTGGGGCTTCTTGCGAAGTGGTATATTCTGCGGCTAAGGCCGGGGTTATTGGGTTTACAAAAGCTTTGGCCAAAGAGCTTGGGCCAAGTGGTGTACGGGTTAATGCTATTGCATGCGGAGCTATTAGTACCGGTATGAACGATAGACTGACGGCAGAAGAGAAAGCGGATTTTACCGCCGGTATTCCACTAAGGCGGTTTGGGCAGCCTTGGGAAGTTGGGGATTTGGCCGTGTTTTTGGCATCCGAAGGCGCGGAATATCTGACAGGACAGGTTATTGCCTTGGACGGCGGTTTGATTTAAGAGAGTCCTTGAGTATACTTAAAAGCTGTGAGCAGTCACAAATTTCAACTGGTGACTGTGAGTCACCAGTTGAAACTGTTCGGAAATTTGTTATGGCGGGTCAATTTTATTTTGCACATCCAATGCCTCACACAACCCGCCGAATTTCGCGATTTAGAAAACGGGAGGTTTTTGTATTGAAGCTGATAATTGACGGCAAGACGAAAAAGCTGTACGACTTGGAGAACGGATTATACGAGTTGTTTTTCAAAGATGATATGACAGGGGTAGGCGGCGTATTTGACCCGGGAGCTAACGAAGTGGGGCTAACGGTAGACGGTGCGGGCGCGGCAGGGCTTGGGCTTTCGGCCTATTTTTTTGACAAACTAAAAAAAGCCGGGTTCGATACCCACTTTGTAAGCGCGGATGTGCCAGCACGTACAATGGTGGTAAAACCCAGCAGAGTGTTTGGCGGAGGGCTTGAAATTATTTGCAGATACAGGGCATTGGGGAGCTTCCTGCGGCGATACGGCTCATTAGTACATGAAGACGCACCACTGCCCGGCCTGGTGGAAATGACGATAAAATCCGACGAAAGCGGCGACCCGCTTATTACGCAGGAGAGCCTTGAAGTGCTTGGTGTTTTGCAGACAGGAGAATACGCGCTTCTGGTAAAGCTGACACAGGAGATTTGCGAGGTCTTGCGAGAAGATTTAGCAGCACGCGGGCTGGAGCTTTGTGATATAAAGCTGGAGTTTGGACATGATATAAGCGGAAATATTATATTGATAGATGAACTTTCTGCCGGGAATATGCGTGTGCGTGAAAATGGCAGAATTGTAGAGCCACTGGAGCTTGCTACAAAAATACTTGAATAAGGTGGACATTACTCGTTCGCTTTAATCAGAGTACTTTTCAAGTGGTTAGTGTCATTAACCACTTGAATTAATGTTAGCTTAAAAGTTCCGCCCGAAGGCGGGAGCTACCATACACAAATAATAAACATGACAAATGTAACTGTTAAACCTTAACTTCGTATGCTATACTTATTTAGTCAAGCAAAGCTTGATAAAATCAATTTTGAGGAGAACAATATGCAAAAACTATTATCTTTTGACGCTTACACCCTAAAATGGATCGCTGTTTTTGGTATGATTACCAACCACGTTGCCATTGGTCTTGCTCCTGTTTTGCCGCTTGTACCGCTACTTATTTTGTACACCTTTGGTGGGCTTACTTACGTTATAATGGCGTACTTTGTGGTGGAGGGGTATAAACACACTTCTAATTTGAAGAAATATATCGGGCGGCTGTTTATATTCGGCCTAATTGCACAAGCGTTTCACCCCACGGTGCTTGGTATTACTGATATGATGGGTATGGGCTTTTTCCTTAACATTATGTTTACCATAATTTTAAGTTTGTTTGTGTTGCTCATGTACGATAAAATTAAAATTCGTTTCTTGTTCTGGCTTTTGTTCATTGTGGCATGTATTGTGGCTATGTTTATGGATTTGTTTTTCATAGGGGTGCTGGTACCGCTTATGTATTATGTGATTAAAAAAGAAAGCCGCAGGCGCACTCTGCCTGGGGTTGTTTCCGGGATTATTTGGTTGGTGCTTGGGTTGCTTAGTGCACTGGCCCCGATTATATATCTTACTACAGGTGAACTTGCGGAAGGAGTATATGAAGCAGTAGCGATAACCGGTATGCCTGTGGAATTGATGGTGGCCACACCTACATTTGCCATTGGTTGCTTTATGGGTGCTGTTTTGATTCGCAACTATAACGGCGAGAGAGGCAAGCCCGCGAAGTGGCTGTTCTATGTGGCGTATCCATTGCATTTGGCGATTATTGCCGCCGTTATGGTGCTTTTGGGGATTGCAACGTTTAATTTATTTGGAGTTATGTAGTCATGCAAAAGCCCCGTCACTGCTGAATTTGATTCGGCAATGACGGGGCTTTTTTTGTTTGTGTAAATAGCTTCTCGCAAAACTCAAGCTTAGAACCTCTACACATGGTTTGGAGTACCGTATTGGCACGGAGATTTTTCGATAGTTTTCGTTACTGATGACGCCACGTGCCAGAGACAAGACATTCTTCAATTTCGCAGAAATAACGTTCCTCAATTGTACGGACATCCAGTAGCAAGGTATCTTTATGAATTCGGGCTATAATTGGGGTTTTCCAGTTGCGCAAATGCGTTTCGATTTCTCCTATGGTGAAATCTGTTGTGGGGGAAACAGCCACTGCCCAAGATTCAAATTCCTGTGTGGGTAATGACCCGCCACCGGCTTGCCCGACGATTTTTTGTAATGCGAGCGGTAGGACAGAGGCACGGTGCCCTCGTCCATTTTCGCTTAGAGGGGGCATTGTCAAAGCTGCCGATTGTGCTGCAGAAAGCTGTTCCAGCAAGCGAGCGGCTTTTTCTTTTAATGCTTCGGGTGTTGCCAATAGCATAGCAAGAGTGGGGATTTGTTCCTTTGCGTTTTCTAAGTCCAAATATAAAGTCAAACTCGCCTCCAAAGCTGCAAGGGTTAATTTATCTGCGCGCAATGCGCGATACAGCGGATGCTTGCGCAATTTTTCGACATGCTCTCGCTTGCCCAAAATTATTCCGCATTGAGGCCCGCCAAGTAGCTTGTCGCCACTAAAACATAGTACGTCTACGCCGTCGGCTACAGCTTGCTGTACGGTTGGTTCGCCTGCAAAACTTATGAAGGAGCCAGAACCGAGGTCGTAAATGGATAATACTCCCGCTTCTTTTGCAAGAGAAGTAAGACTTCGCATTTCAATTTCTTGGGTGAAACCCATAATTTTATAATTGGAGGTATGAACTTTTAACAATGCTGCTGTATTTTCGCAAATGGCATTTTGATAATCGGAAAGATGAGTTTTGTTTGTAGCTCCAACTTCCCTCAAAACCGCTCCACTTTGGGAAATTACTTCCGGCACGCGGAAAGAGCCGCCGATTTCTACAAGCTCCCCGCGGGATACTACTACTTCGCCTGCATTGCAAAGTGCCGCCAATGCAAGCAGAACCGCCGCCGCGTTGTTGTTGACAATACAGACAGCTTCTGCGCCTGTTAAGCCGGTGAGTAATTTTTCGATGCCGTCTGTACGGCTGCCACGTTTACCTGTGGTTAGGTTATACTCTAATGTAGAATAACCCATGGCTATTTGTTTGACATGCTCAGCTACAGATTCTGCCATTGGTGCGCGTCCCAAGTTTGTATGCAGGACGACACCTGTAGCGTTTATTACCGAGCAAAGTTTGGGGGTTAGACGCGCATTAGCCAAAGCGATGGCCATTTCGGCAATTTCTTGTACGGAAAAAGAGGAAGCAATTTCGTGTTCCCCTTTTATTTTTGTACGGCAGTTGTCCAAAGCTTCTCGTATACAGTCAACCATAATCCCGCGTGGTATTTGGTCGTTTGTGGTATGCGTCAGCACGTCATCCACCCGTGGCAGGGCGCGGAGTAGTTCGTTTGTCATGGTGCAACACTCATTTCACATTTGTTAAATAAATTCAGTTGGTTACTGTGAGTAACCAACTGAATTTTAATTCACGTCAAAATTCCCGATGCAAAATCTATTACGCGCTCACTAAGCCCTCTTTAACAAGTATCTGCGTCGCTTGCGCAAGTTTACCATCGTTAACCAGCACAATAGGCCCTGTGCAACCCATGCCGCTTTCCGCATAAACTCCGGCTTTCATTAGCAATGTCACAGCGTTGTCAAGATCCATTATCTCAATCCCGGCAATTTCCGCCGTAACAATCTCTTTTACGGGAGCGGTGAACGTTTCTGTTGCTACAGGTGCGGCCTTTTGCGTGTACTTCTCCAAAATTTCCTCAAGCCCGGCACGTTTCGCCGCGGCAAACTCCGCAAGCATTACCTTACGCCAGTCACCTTTTACCAATTCCGCCGCAAATTCCGCCGCCCCGGTAACCACAGGCGCGCCTGACGCGCGGGAGACTATCATCACGAGATTTTTCGCGCCCTCGCCAATACCCGGCCCATATCCGAAGCCCACGGATTCGTACGAACCACCTGTTGTAAACGACGACAGCATTTTTGTTAAAATATTGCCTGTAAGCGGGTCGCAAACCATAATATCGCATAATGCGGTAAGTGCGTCGTTGCCGCGCATAATGGCACTACCATCCGCCCGCCCTGATGTGGCAAAGTTTATCTTGTATCCCTTATCCGAAAGCTCCTTTAATGCCCGTTCTGCCTGTCGTGCGCCATCGATGTTGAGAATGCCGACTGTAGGTGCGGCGATTCCGCATGCCTTAGCCACAATCACGCCGTAAATGGCGTTTTTGACCATACCGGCGACCCTGTCTGTTGCCGCCGTTCCCGTTGTAGTGGCGATATACATAGCTTTGCCCATGCCAGGTGTGATGCTTCTGCCAACGGTAGACACACCTATGGGGAACGGATAGTGCATAGCCACAGCCCCGTCAAGCGCACCGCTGTTTAGTGCTTTTTCCATTGCTTCAATTGCAGTGGCTTCGCAATCCGCAAAGATGCAGTTCATGGAATCGTTTTTCAGCGTCCCGATGTAGCTTACATCTATGCCCTTTTTAGCCGCCGCAACCGCGCCTGCCATCATGTTTTCTTCGCCGTGTTCGCTTCCCAGACCAAAAATTCCTATCTTGGGTACGTTGCTGGAAGCTACCGGTGCGGCTTGTGTTTGCTTGCCTTGGTTTTTGCGCATTACAAACGAGCAACCGTCAAACAAATTGGTCATACGTCCAAGGAACAAACTGCCTTTACCAATAATCATAGATGTTTCTATTGCCCCGCAAAGAATATCGTCGCAAGCAAAGCCCATGTACGGAATCCCCGACGGAATATGCCCCTGCGTGGGAGCCCATCCCGTCATGCCGTGCTTTACTATAAAGTCGTTTAGCGCGGCGCGTTCCATTTGCCCTTTTGTAACGGCTAACGCGCCAATCATTTTGTAATTCGCCAGAGGAACATCTCCCGCGCCTGCAGGTTTGGTAACGTCGGGGTTGTGCATCTCTACTGAGAATTTGTCGATATCAGTGATTTTAAGTCCCATTTTATCCAACGGGTCAGTTACAAGAGCAGTTATAACAGCCTGCGGCGAAGAACCCGACCCAACAGAATGCCAGCCGGTGTATTCAGACAGAATTTCTGGATTAATGCCGTCGTTCTCGCTAATAAGTACCGCGAACGCACCCACAACATCTTCAAGGATAGGCAATTCCTTTTTCACGTGGTCTTTGCCATTCATGCCAAGCTTAGCGGTACTGCCGCCCGCCGCTACGATAACATTTTTGTACGTACCGGATTTTACAAGTGCCGCCGCATGAATAATCGCGTGAACGGGAGCCGCGCAAAACGCCCTAACATCTGCGCCTGTAGCACCCACGTAGCCCGCCATTTCTGCCGATGCCTTTGCCAAGTTACCGCCGCCGCGTTGGTTCATATCACCCACGGCCTCTTCGGAGCAATCGATTACAAGATCGATATCCGCCTTGCCTATGTCCTTTGCCTTCGCGGTCAAGTGCAACAATGACAACACGCAGGACGCTTTAGAGACAAGGTTTTCCAGAATTACGTGCGCAGATAGGTTTTCGTCAACGTCATGGGCTTTTTTCACACAGCCTATTAATTTTCCGTCGAAGTACAGGCCCTCCGCGTGTTCTTGCATCAATGCTTCGATAGTGTCAATGCTGACACCGCTCTTCACTTTGGACATAATGCTTTCGTCCATTAATGGGTGCGCTTCAAATGCAGGCTTGATTTGGGCAACAAAATTATCTGCCAATTGCAACAGGTCAAATGCGTCACATGCCTGCATTAGCATGTAAAACTCGCCCTGCGGCATAATTTCGCCAAATTTACCGAAACGTTCTGCCACGGGTGCTACTTTGTCATACCACGGAAGCGGAATTTCCCCAAGTTCGGCCGGGGTCATACCGCCAATGTAAACTTGATTGGGTGCGTAAGCCACCGCCGCTTCAAACTTACGTAAATGCGCGGGCACCTTTGCCAGATATTCCGACTCGGGGTTTATCAGCCGTTCGGTGGTTTGAGTTGTGCCGTTGTGAAGTACCATGTCCGGCGTGTGCGCCAGACAGTAGGATGATGCTTTTATTACTGCGTTCATTTTTACTGCACTCCTTTTGGGTTTGGGATTTTTTTATGTATGATTTTTTGTTATTGGATAACTCTTTGAAATTGGACTATCCATCAAATCCATCAGCTTGCCGCTCCATATTTTCTACAACAATATCATGAATATCGCCGAGTGAAGAACAATATTCAAGGATTTTCCACGGAACATTTGTATGAAAATGAATTTTGACTAATTCTTCATCACCAACCGCAAGCAAACTATCGCCATCGATGTTATTGGTGATATATTCGTTTATATCGTCCTCCGAAAGATTTTTCCCTTCAATTAATAATTGCACGTCAAATTTAAAGTCAAGCACTAATTTTTCCTCCTTGAAATTTTATTTTTTACAAACAATTTGTCCATGTCAGCCACAACGCCGATGCAAAGAATTATATCAAAGATTATGTTAAATGCACAGCACCTATCACAATCTTTCGCAAATAAAAAAATCCAACTGGTGATTCTCACTCACCAGTTGGATTCGCAAAAATATTAAAACTTACAATGCTGCTCGCGAATAGTATTCATCTCGGACGAAATTTCATCCAAGTCAAGAACCATTTCCATCATGCCGACTTGTTCATCGTACACGCCGGCATCTACTTGAGATTTTATTGCTTCTTCACAAATGTGATAAACGGAGAGTCCCAACGAGACTCCTGTCAACGGACCTGCAAAAGTGGGGTCGCCCGCCGTAACGGTTTCTGCGGCTATGCCTGAGGCTTCGCCTTCAGCAGCACCCAGGATAACAACGATGTTTTCCGCACCGTGCTGTTCTGCGAATTCCTTTACCCTCTTCTGATTTTCCAAGTCCATTGCGCCTGCGGCCGTTCAGACGAAACATTCTGTTGAAGAAAACAGAATTTCCGCACCGGCTACAGTTTTGACGCATTCTTCGATAGCGGGACCGGGAATGCCGTCGCGGTCGCCAATTATGACGACTTTTTTGTTTGCCAAAATTGCCATGTGCTTTCTCCTTTCGTATCTTAAATGGTATCTTTAGATATGTCGTGCAATCATTGCCTCGATATTAGCCTCGGTAGCGTCGTCTTTTACAAGCTCTTCGATTTTCGTGCCATTTTCGTAAACAGCTACCACCGGTAAGCCCAGGATTCTTTGCCCTATGGCAAGCCTGCGGGCCTTTGTTGTGTTGAGTTTGACAAATTTTATTTTGTCGCTGTATTTTTCGGCCATTGCTGTTACGAATGGCATTAGTGCTTCGCATGGTACGCATCCGTCGCCGTAGTAATCGACCAGGACTTTGCCTTCCGCTTGCAAAACTTCGGCTTCAAATGTATCTTTGTTTGCCTCTATCATTGTTTCACCTCCTCGGTTATAAGGTATTAATATAATGCTCCGCAGCAAAAGTGGCAATCGCACCATCCGCTGCGGCTGTCACCACCTGTCTCAAGGATTTTACACGAATATCCCCCGCAGCAAAAACGCCCGGGACATTGGTTTTCATATCGTCGTCGGTTGGAATATACGCGCCGTCCATTTTAATTTTGTCAACAAAAATGTCGGTGTTGGGCATAAAACCAATGAATACGAATACACCAAACGTACCGTCTTCTTCGTCCGCCTCAATTTCACGCAACTCGCCGGTTTTTACATTTTTGACTACCATAGAAGTCAGAATACCGTCGCCTTTTAACTCCTCGATTACGGTATCCCACATGTATTCGATTTTAGGATTGGCAAAAGCGCGTTCTTGGATAGACTTTGCGGCGCGAAGCTCATCCCGTCGGTGGATGATTGTTACTTTGCGGGCGAATTTCGCCAGGTAAATCGCTTCTTCAACGGCAGAGTCACCGCCACCCATGACGTATACTTCCAAATCTTCAAAGAAATTGGCATCACAAGTAGCGCAATAGCTTACACCCTTGCCTATCAGTTCTCTTTCACCGGGGCAGCCTATGGGGCGCGGTTGCGCTCCTGTGGCTATTACCACGGTTTTACCAAAGTATTCACCTTTTTGCCCTTTAACCACCTTGGTTGCGGGTTCGAAATCCACGTCAACAATGGTGTCGCTTATGCGCTCGGCACCAAAGTGGTCACACTGGGCAACCATTCTGTTAATCAGGCTGGAGCCTGTTTCGTGTTCGATGCCGCCGGGGTAGTTTTCTATCTCGGATGTGATAACAATTTGACCGCCCACTACATCCTTTTCGATTAGCAATGTGCTAAGGCGTGCGCGTCCGGCGTAAATGGCGGCGGCAAGCCCCGCAGGGCCTGCGCCGATTATAATGATATCGTATATCTTCAAGATTTCACCTGCTCTGTATCAATTATTTTATCGTCCTCCATTTTGAAAATGCCGGAAGCCTTTTTGAGTGCGATTAGCTCTTTAACGAACCCTTTTTCCAGAACAAACACCTCTAGTGAATCTTGATATTTTTTTTCCTTTTCAGTCACAGGCTCACCTCTTTTCATATTAATGGACTACTCCACCTCAAAAATCGTCTGCTCGCTAACTTCCGTCGACAACGCTTCCAACGCGGTATTCAAAATTTTCCTGCGAATTTGTTTCTCCTGCTCGAGGGAAAGTTTAGGGTCGCCCAGCGGGTGAGGAATTGCAATGGTCGGAACAATTCTGTTCGCGCCAACCGTCAGAGAAATTGGAGTAACTGTACATAGGTGAACCACAGGAATACCTGCGCGTTCAATTTCTTTCACCATCGTTGCACCGCAACGAGTACAGGTGCCTCATGTAGAAGTGAGGACTACCGCGTTAACGCCCAAGCTTATTAGCTTTTGGCCAATATCCTCGCCAAATCCTTTTGAAGATTTTACCGCGGTGCCGTTGCCCACCGTAGAATAAAACGTATTATGCAGTTTTGCGATTTTGCCTTCTTTTTCGAACTCACGCAAAACGTCAACAGGCACAACTCTATCGGAGTCTTGGTTTGCATAAACAGGGTCGTAGCCACCATGGGCGGTTTCGAAGCCGATTTCCGTCAAATCCATGATACCTGTAATATCGTATTCGCCATACTTGGACGCAGATGAAGATTCTATACGGTCGGGGTTGCCTTTGGACACAATACCGCCGGAGGTTACAACCGCGATGGTGGCTTTTGTGATGTCCTTTATGGCCGCAACAGGTTCTACCCTGTCGAAATCCGGCATTGGGTATTCCGTTTCAAACGGCTTGCCTGCCATTTTTGCAAGCAGCATATTTACGGCGCGTTTGCTGCCGCGTTCTTTGTCAAAGAAGTTCACTCTCTGCCCATTAGGGAGATAGCCGTCCTCGGCGGACGCGCCGATTTTTTCGCCTTTGGCAAGTTTCAACGCCAGCTTTGACATTTTTGGTGCGGCGTCACGCATTCCCGCGGCAGAATTCTTTGTTGCGATAATATACATTTTTGTTTTGTACATATCCGCGCCGGGATTTTCGACGTACATGCCTGTAACCACGGGAATTTGCAGTTTTTCGGCAACTGCTTCGCAAATCGCGCCGCAAGCCACGCCGTAACGTCCCGCGTTAAACGCAGGGCCTGCTATAAACAGGTCCGCGTCCTTTATCATACCCAAAATTGCAGCTTTTGCCTCATCTGTGTTTTCGTTGAAGAATGAGTCGCCGCATACGATTGTTTGCACAATTTCGGCTTCGCCGCCAAACGCGGCCTGCAATGCCAAGCCTGGGCCAACCGCGCCATCCCGCGATTCCGGCGGCACATGTGCCATTTCTTCGCCACCAATGCCGGCGTAGAACTGGTTGATATAATGAACAACTTTTAGCATTGTCGTATCACACTCCTTTTTTATAAACATCGGCATAGTAACCGGCTACGAGACGTATAATACGCTCCGGATACATGCCAACGGTGAAATGCGGCCGTGCCGCCTATCGCGCGCTCATACGGTTGAAACCAAGCTCGTTGGTGGCACCCGTTATGGCCTGAATTTCTACTACTATTGAACCGTCCGCCAGCAGATTGTTCTCGAACCCGCCTGCGATTTTGTCTACATATTCCAATGTGCCGATAACTTTGTCAAGCTTAGGCAGAGTGACAACTTCGTTGGCGTTACCGCCTGTTACCACTGCGTTTGCGGATGCGTCAACGTCCGCAAGCGACTGAGAAGTACCGTCACGTCCGGCATATTCGTCCGTGATTATTACGGTGTGGATGCCTTTAGCTTCGATTTTTTTGCAGTTCATGATAAGGTCGGTATCGGGGTTGCCAAAGCCTTCCTGTGAAACAATCGCGCCATCAAGGCCCAGGAATTCACATAATTTTGCGGTCCAGTCGGAAGAACGCTGCTTGTCGGCAAGGTACACATTCTCGTTGGTGATAATCATGCCCACGAAGTTTAGAGTTTTGCCGTGTTCCGCGAACAAGTCCTCGATAACAGGGTTGTTCTGGTGGTGATATGTTGTATTTTTGTCGCAAGCGGATACGCAGTTGCCGCTAATTATCGCGCCGTCAAAAATTTCAGTTGGGTTAATTAGCGTGGTAATACTTTGTTTCATGTCCACGCCATACACATATGTGTCATGCAAAAGACCCTGGCTTTGCAGCATTTGTACGTATCCGACCTTTGGCAAATCGGGATATGTTTTTATTGCCTCTGGAATGGGCAGGGTTTCGTACGTTGTTACTTCGCAAGGAGTGATATTACGTCCCAGCTCACCCAAATATGCGGCAGATTTTAGACCTGCCATACGAAGGGCGTGTTCGTAGTCATGCGGGGCAAGGTCTACCGTCGGCTCGAATGTTAAAACGAGATTATTCGTTTTGGAAAACGGCGTATACTCTGCGCCAAGACCGCTCATGTCGATAATGCCTTCTTGGAAGCCCACGACTTTACCGCAGGTAACCACTGCCGCACCCTTTAGCACGTGAGTTGTGCCTGTACCTACCGTGTCCACCGCCGAAAGCACGCCGGGGAACATGCCGCCCGGACCTTCTACTTTAACGCGCGGCTCGATAACATCTTTTACGGGGGTGATGCGTACGCTTTCGCCCGGTTTTGCGATGTCAATCTCAACGGATTTAAACCGCTCGTCCTTCATTAACAAGGCCGAAAGTTCGTCTTTGTTTACGTGCAGTACAGAGTTTTCGACTTTTGAAACAGTCCCAAACTGAATGTCACCAATGGTGATACATCCTAAATTCAGTTTCACTCTATTGCCTCCTTTTAAATGGGGTTATATTTTTTTGTTCATTGCGTTTGTGATTAGGCTACAGTCAATTTCCATAAAATCCCTATATGTGTGTTCAGGGATATCTCTTTCGCAAAACCTATGGTAGCAAGCAATGCTTTCTTCTATTATGGAAAGGGATTTTGCATCCAACGCGGCGGCTTCGCGAGAAATTACAATGGATTTGTATGGTGTTTCCTTTGGTTTTATGCTACCTGAAAGGGGATGCGTAAGTAAACTATGCCCTTTGTGAATGTAATCCCGAACCAAAATTAAGACTTCCAAGTACGAGATTTGTGAAAAATCCACATCAAATGTACAGGAAAGCCGCTCTTTTACAAGGGGATTATTTGTTATCAGTCGGTGAAAAATAGGACATCACCCTAGGATTTTGTCAAATTCGTTTGTATTATAACATGCCCGCACCCGGCGGGCAAGGAGACAATTTTTCAAAAAAAAGTGGTTCGGGAAAAAATTTTTAAAAATGTATAATCTACGAACGGCCACATATCTCCGTTACAGTTATTCAGTTGGTTACTGTGGGTAACCAACTGAATAATTGTAACGTACCGCCACGCGATACGATACACAAGGTTTGATGCGAAGCAATCCACGCGTATTTACTGGATTGCTTCGTCGCTTACGCTCCTCGCAATAGAGTTGTATCGAAATTGGAATTGGCGAGTGAAAATTCTCCCTGATTCCGCAAAATTTTCGCTCGCTTACATTAATTTCGATACAATTCTAATGACGGACTAAGTGCTGTTTCGTTACAACTCTAATGTGCCTGAGTATCAAAGTAATAGCAAAACACTCTTTTTATTTTTCCTCTATAACTACGGGTACAGGTTCGCCGCTTATCAATTGAACTCCCCCACCCTGCCGGTCAACCGTTACCTTCAACAAGCTGCCGCGATACCGCACATGAAAGCTGTACCCTTCCAATTCCTGCGGCAGGGTAAAGCGGAAATACAATCCATCTTTACGAAGCCGCAACCCCGCAAATCCGCAAACAACCGCAAGCCAAGACCCGCCCAAGTTAGCCACATGCAACCCGTCACGGGTGTTGCCGTGTATATTATCCAAATCACTCCGCACAGTATCGGTAAAATACTCGTATGCCTTCTCGTTAAGCCCGAGACGCGACGCCATTATGCCGAACACACAGCCGGATAGAGACGAGTCATGGGTGGTTATCTTGTCGTAATATTCATAACTGCGGCGCATTATATCTTCGCTTACGCCATCTTCGAATAAGAAATGTGCCAGTACCGTGTCCGCCTGTTTACATACCTGAAAGCGGTATAAGTACAGCGGGTGGTAATGCAGCAATAGCGGAAATTTCTCCTTGGGTGTTGACGCCAAATCCCACACAGGTTTTTGCAAAAAGCTGCTGTCTTGAGCGTGTATGCCCAGCTTCTCGTCATAGGGCAGGAACATTGCGTCCGCCGCATGGCTGAAATGCGCCAGTTCCGCTTCGTCAAACGCGATTTTTAACGGTCCTAACTGCCCTGCGTTTTTCAGCATATTGTATATTTCCACCGCACCCCATAGGTTATGCTGGGCGCAACGGTTTGTATAGTAGTTATCGCTTACACAACAGGTATATTCGTCGGGGCCGGTTATACTGTGAATATGAAACTTCCCGTCCGTGTCATAGTTCCCCGCGTCCAGCCAAAGCCGCGCTGTTTCAATCAGCATTTCCAGGCCGCGGGCTGCCATGAAATCAACATCGTCCGTAGCGTAATAATACTGCATGAACGCGTGAGCAACATCCCCTGTCAGATGATATTGCGCCGACCCCGCCGGGAAAAATGACGAACACTCGCTGCCGGAAATAGTACGCCACGGGTACAGCGCGCCGCGTGTATGCCCCATAATGGCGGCATGAGCGCGCGCCGCGTCCAGCGTATTATAGCGGAAGTCCAATAGATTTTTTGCGATTTCAGGCTGCGTGTACAGGAAAAACGGAAAAATATAAATTTCCGTATCCCAAAAATAATGCCCCTCGTATCCTTCGCCGGATATTCCTTTGGATGCGACGCTTGTAATTGCGTCACGTCCCGCGCTTTGCAAGAGTTGGTATATATTAAAGTCCATACCGTCTTGCAACTTCGGGCTACCACTAATTTCTACTTTCGCGTCACGCCAAAAAGCCGCAAGGAAATCCGCTTGCTCTTGCAGAAGCTCTTCCGTACCGGTTGCAACGGCATCGGCAAGCACCGTCTGCGCGTGGGTGCGTGGGTTTTTCTGCCTGCGGGAGTCGCTTAATGTCGTAAATTTTTCCACAAGAAAGCCTTCGCCCTGTTGCAAACGAGTTTTTATGCGTGCTTCGATACCGTTTTCCGCAAATGTTTTCACCTTGGCCTCACGGGAAATACAATACTGCCGACATATCGCAATATCAATATCCGAGACCCCGGTGCCGCATTCCACTACCCCTACCCCACGGGAAAATTTCGCGTCTTTGACAAAAATATGCCGCAGCCTCTCGGACGCAACTCGCGGGTCGCTCTCATCCACAAAATTTGACACGTCGCAGTCCACACCACTCACCAACTCAATTTCCCCATCGAAATCCACACTGGTCACACTATACATCGTCAAAAAAAGCTCTTGTCGCACAAAGCTTGCCATACGGGTTATCTCTATATCTACTATTGCGCCTTTTGGGCTTTTCCAGCGTATTTTCCGGCATGTCACACCCTTGTCAGTATCAAGCACCCGCTCATACGCCAACACATCCCCTGCAAATAGCGAAAACTCTTCCCCATCCAAAAACAGCCTCATCGTTTGCACATCCGGCAGGTTAACCAGCCGCTGCGCTTCTTCCGGGAAGCCAAAAAGCCGCTCGGGATAACTTAGCGGCACGACATCATAAACTCCATTAATATAGCATCCGCGAATGGTAGTAACGCCCCTGGGGCAAACTTCTTCTAGGCTGCCCCTCACTCCCAAATATCCGTTTGCTGTATGGAAAAGTGTTTCGTCCAGTGCAAGGGATGCTGTATCCCATTTGGTTCTCGTTAGTTTCATAACGGCTCCTTTACCGCTTTGGTCTATAGTCCTCTGCGTGTGCGGCGGATTTATGGCCGCGGATACAGTGTGGAAACGTATATTAACATTAAGCGTTGACGCAAGCAAGAATTCGTTCCAACCTACTTTCTTGACGCTCTTTTTGTTTTGGACGCAAAACACACTCACTTTATACTCTTTCATGCTATAATTACGAGGTTGCAAAAAAAATTATATATTGCGGGGTAATCATGGAATGTAAAGCTTATCCATTTAATGCACTTGGGAACTATGTATGGGTTGATGTTGTTGCCTTTTATAAGGGAAAATGGCTACTCAGTAAACATAAAAAAAGAACGACATGGGAAACGCAAGGCGGGCATATTGAAACTGGTGAAACGCCATTGGAAGCCGCGAAAAGGGAATTGTATGAAGAATCAGGGGCGATAGAGTTTGACATTGAGCCTCTATGTGATTATTGGTTAAATGGAGAACTAAACGGAGTCAATATACAGGGGAATAGTCAAGTTTTTATTGCGCAAGTTCATTCTTTGGGCGAAATACCATACCAAAGCGAAATGGAGAGCATATGCTTATTTGACTCTCTTCCAGGCAATTTAACCTATTTGGAAATAACAAACGAAATATTACCGTTTGCTATCCCATACAAATAATGTAAACTTCTTCATAGTGAAACTCTCATTTTTTTGATTTTGTCAGTATGACTAACGTTTTAAATAGTATTACAAAAAATATTGTGAAAATATATCATCCTATTTGGATTTTATGTTATAATTTTCACATATTAGCTCAGACGGCTGCCAGTTGAAAAACACTTTTCGAAATTCAGCGGTTTATGCCAGAGTTTGCAACTGTCATTAGAGTTGTATCGAAATTGGAATTGGCGAGCGAAAATTCTCCCTGATTCCGCAAAATTTTCGCTCGCTTACATTAATTTCGATACAACTCTATTCTGACCGCTATATAATTTTCAACTGGTGAGTGTCACTCACCAGTTGAACTACTCCGGCTCACCACAAGGAGGTCTTTATGAACAACAAATTCACACCCGTTATCTCTGACAGCGTAATATCCGAACACCCGCCGTATTTCCTCGAACTTGAAATGACGCGCTTTGTTACCAACGGCGAAATCGATCACGCGCTGGCGGTTATGAAGCATATTAACACGTTCAAAAGAGCGACCTTGGCGGGAGATTCCGTAAGGTCGCTGAAAAATTCGTTAATATGTAATTGCGCGCTTTTTGCAAGGGCGGCAATTGCAGGCGGCGTACAACCGGAGCTTGCCTTTGTCAAAAGCGACGAGCTTATTCTTATCATAGAGGAAACTCATAATAAAACCGAGCTTGAAAAGCTGGAACTTGCGCATTTGATTGAGTTTGTTACACTGGTACTGCACAGTAATACTACACGATATTCGAAATCTGTCGCCGGTGTAATCCAGTACATAAACAGCAATCTTAGCGGCGAGCTTAATTTGACGGTTTTGGCCAATGTTTCGGGGCACAATCCCAATTATTTTAGTTCCATTTTCCGCAAAGAAACGGGAATTTGTCTTTCGGATTACATAATGAACAAGCGGCTTGAAGACGCAAAGTTTTTACTTTGCCATACCACCAGTCCTATTTCGGATATTGCTAATTATTATCAATTTTCTTCGCAAAGCCATTTTACGCAGCGGTTTTCCAAGCTGACAGGAATGACGCCGCTTACGTATCGGAAAAGTTTGGGTGGGGTTAGGTAGCCTGGGTCAGTTGCAATAAAAAACCTGCAATCATAGGATTACAGGGAAAAATATACGCCCACACCGACGGAAGTTTTACCGTAAATGTAGGCGTACATATTGCTTATTGCGGAAGCAGGATTTGAACCTACGACCTTTGGGTTATGAGCCCAACGAGCTACCAGACTGCTCCATTCCGCGTCGAGATATTAATGTTATCATATACTGTTTGGAATTGCAAGTACATTTTTGCGAAAGGATTTTTTTACCCATGAAAATCGACCGCCTGCTTGGCATTCTCACTACTCTGCTCCAACGAGACCGCGTTACCGCCCCCTACCTGGCAGAAAAATTTGAGGTAAACCGCCGCACAATAAGCCGTGATATCGACACACTTTGCCGGGCGGGGATACCCATCGTCACGCATCAGGGTGTGGGTGGCGGCATTTCCATTGCGGAAGGTTTCCGGCTGGACAAAAGCGTTCTTACATCGGATGAATTATCAAGCATCATCGCCGCGCTAAAAGGCATCGGCAGTGTGTCGGAAGCATCGCAAATAGAACGCGCACTGGATAAGCTTGGCGCAAACGCCGTTGTTTCCATGTGCGAGCCTATTGTGATTGACCTCGCATCATTTTACAAAGACCATTTGACGCAAAAAATTGAGCTGTTTAAAAAGGCCATTCGCGAGGGACGACTGGTGGAGTTTGATTATTATTACGAAAAAGGCATGTCACGGCGGCGGGTAGAGTCCTATTTTGTTATATTTCAATGGGCGTCGTGGTATGTTTTTGGATTTTGCATGGCTCGGCAGGATTTTAGGCTGTTCAAATTGGGGCGGTTGTGGGAGCTTACGATTTGCGGAGAAGAATTTTCTCCACGGGAGATACCTGCGGAAAAACGAGATTTTCACAAATTCCTCCAGGATGATAAACGGCTTGTGGCTCTGTTCGACCCATGCGAACGATATAAACTTATCGAAACTTACGGGCCGGATTCCTATACAGAAAGTGCGGACGGGCTGCTACTTGAGACCGGTTTTACACATCGGGATTATATGATAACCTGGCTGCTTGGGTTTGGCGGAAATGTGAA
>Ga0123355_10004101_pt1 | contig 21121 bp, 7 predicted proteins | sample TergutEmb28metaG_3_FD_89872 | JGI IMG/M metagenome (GOLD analysis project Ga0123355, IMG submission 89872) | Embiratermes neotenicus P1 segment gut microbial communities from Petit-Saut dam, French Guiana - Emb289 P1 | ecosystem: Host-associated > Arthropoda: Insects > Digestive system > Gut ...
ACAACACGTTAATGTGACTTCACACAGTGCTGCAGTGTTTCGTTTCACATAAAGCATTCTTAGGCAACATTCATGTAGGGTTTAAGATAACAATATGGTGACCGTCAGATTTTTTCTTTAGCTTTCCCTTTGATGACGATAACTGATAAACCTTTAGAGCTAAGTACGTAGAACTTGATATAGTGTTACTTTCTAGAATAACATGTATCCATTATTATTGGTAAGTAAGCAGTTACAAATATCAGGATACATTTGTAGCCAATAAATTTGCGTAGAATCCCTAATAAAGGGATACTCTATCATAAAAATTTACCGAAGTAGCTATGGTCTGTGATTTTGCACAGTGCTGTCATAATACTGAACAGTCATATCAGTCATCAGTCAACTGTAAATGATTTGTTTGAAGGCGTCTTGATTGCGTAGAGGCACTCTTGCGTCTTTTGCTTGGAGCAGTGTTTCCCAACCAGGGTTTTCGTGGAATCCTGTGGTTCTGCAGGGTCCCTCGAGAAATGTTGGAATAAATATATTACAAATTTAAAATACCGAGAAAAATTTCAAATAACCCTGAAAATATTTCGGAAAATTTGTCCAGCGATTGGCAATACTCGAATAATCTCAGTGTGCTAATAACTGCCTTTTTTGTGTCTTATAAACCTTTGTGTTTGTAGGACTTCTCGGCACATAAAAATTATTTTTGGGGTTCCTGCTTGGAAGAAAGTTCGGGAAACACTGGTGTATAAGGAATAAGGAGAGTAAAGAGATATTTCTACCAGCATGGCAGATGCCCTAAACGACATCCAAATAGGCATCTCCTAAATAAGAGAATAGAGGTTTCCGGGTAAAATATCCTGATAGACAAATTAACTTATTACTATTAATACATGACGCGGGGTAGATATCTATGCAGTATGAAAGTAGACTTCACGAGTTTCATTTGAACATCCTCCTTTTAGATTTGTACGCTTTTCCTGCAAGGTACTGATTGGAGTAAGCATGTCTGTGCCTGAGGTCGCTGTAGTTGATGAGCCTCAGTATTTACATGTTCTGGCTTGTTTCACTGCTCCTTTACTGTGGCGGAGATTTTGTTTGCTGTCTGGCTGAATGTTTGAAGTGAAAGTGACAGGAGCAATGAGGGAAGAACTAGATGTGACAGACGGTGGGATTTAGAATGGAGTAGATGGAATTTCGGTGATTCTTTTCTACAATATGTGTAAAGATGAAGGCTGCCAATCACAACAGATTTTATGGTATGTTATCATATGGCATTTGTGCGATATGTTTCGGCTTACATACAAAAAACCATTATCAGGCGAACTGACACTCACAAGGAAAATTATCATGTAACCACACTATAGCGTATTTATTTATCATTATATATAGTGCGAATCTAAATTTCACATATTCTCTAAAAGTAAAGTGAACCCAAATCTTTAAACCTTGAGAAAAATTGTTACAGATGATACAATTAAAAATACAGTAAAATTTGGGGAATGAAAGGCTACAAATCGATGCCAAGTTGAAAGTGAAGATTCTCCAGTTCATTGTTCTGTCTACGGTTCATCCTAAGATTTACAATATTTTGGTTTGTACTCATGATTGGAGGATCGGATGACAGATATTAAACCTTTCTTTTTTCACATTCATTGTTTGTTCATTGTAATATTTTTAAACCCCTCGTTATTACTGCTATATAGGTCTCCTTTCACTAGCATTGAAAGGAAGTACTTTCTCCTATCACAAATGCTGCCGATGAAGTACTTCCTCAGCAAAACTACGTTCTTGACACTGTGGAACACAGCCTGGGTAAGAAAGAGTAGGCAGAATTACAATGTGTTATATATTTAAAATATTTTGTGTGTTTTGGCAAGGAAGACTGAAAGTTTAGAACGTGCTCTTCAAGTGCCTTCAATTATTCATTTCCCTTCAATTCCACTTTTTATTTATGTTCTGAATGAACATCTTAATTCCAGACCGCCACTGGAGCCCACCCAGCCTCCCATACAATGGATACCGGGTATTTCCTGGGGGGAAGGGGGCCGAAGCGTGGCGTTGACCACCCATCTCATCTAGCGCCGAGGTTAAAGAAAGAGTAGTTCTATACACCTACTCCCCCTCTGGGCCTTCGTGCCCTGCTCTAGGGAGAACGTTGCCTTTATCTGTACTTGAACAGCTTACTTGCCATTAATGAAACCAACATTTACGTAAATACAACTAATGTACATGTAATAACAATAACAATAATAATAATAATTACTTATATATAGTACGAGATTTGAAGGCCTGACGGCACTGTTGATGAAGACTAGGGCTCAGCCAGTCATCTGTAGCTAATTATTAATCGACACAGTATCATATCCGAGACTTTTATGGATATTAATAATCTAGAGAGTTGAATTAGAACTCGGTATAGTAACAGGAGGGCTGCATTTTTAACAAGACATTTAAAGTTTTGACCATTCTTATATTAAGTCATGTCTTTATATAGGCTTTTAAGACCTCTTCAGACATCTACTCTTTTCTTTAATATGTATCGTCTAATGTATATCTAATGTATATTTTCCTAATGATTCTCAACTTTATTGCTATTTCCAACCACTGTTTCTATCTTTGCCATTCATTAAGGTTTGTTTATTTATGTAGATATTATAATATTTTGTAGTACGTATGCTAGGTGAATGGGCTGCTTACGCATATACCTACAACGTACTAAAATATTCACTGTAGGCTGATACTTTCTGGGATGTTTCGTCAAGTAGTCTGGTATAAACTGCCGTAAACAGAGCCCAGAAAATCTTAAAACCCAGAGAGAGTGCACTTGTCTCGGTTGTCTCAAAGGCTTGCTTTTAGCAATATGAAACATCAGATGATAAAAATAAGTACTTTTAAATTCGAAACTAAATGCTGTACTGCGCCGAGTAATGGGCTATTCAGCTGTGACGTGCTAAAAGTAAGCCATCTTTAAGCACAATTTTTGCCTTATAAGTGGGTATCGAGTTTCAAAGCGAAGTACAATTTCGTCTCTCCTCAGTATTCAGTAGCTGTCCAGTCACTGAAGATCAACCATCTTCAGCTGAGACAGAATATTCGGAATGCTATTTTCTTTGTGAAAGGGCTTGGATGTGGTTCAGTAGGAAGTGGAAGAGGAGAACAGCAGCAATAGACATCATACTAAACACTTTAATAGGGTCTGAAACTACTTTGCGGCATCTACTATCAAGATTCAAACTCTTGACATTGATATAAGCATGGTTAAAGTACACAGTAGAGGGTGGAGACAAGGTTTGTTGACTGAAGGACGGCGAAAGGGAGGGGAAGGTGTATTGTTGGATAAAGAAAAGGGAGGCTGAAGGGGAAAAGGCTTCGTATCTAATATTCAACTTTCTCTCAGATTTCCCTTTCACGTAACAAGCAACGAGCTTCTTCTGCAAGGTGTACAAGAGTTCTGAACAGCAGCTAGTACTGAAAAAGCGTAGTTTACAGCCGTCTTTCTATTTTAATTCTTCCAACGATTCGTCTTTAAAAGTTATACCAAAGAGTGTATTGACCTCAAAACATGCTAAGTTTGGTTTAAATATTTTTGTACGACACTACAAATTAACGCATTCTCTATCGCCACTGTTTTACAGTTCATATCTCCTTAAAATATTTTGGGGGTTTAATTTTTTTCTCCCAAGTTTCCTCGTTTTTATGTATGAATCAAAATACGTTTTCGATATATTTAGTCTTATAACTTGCACTTTCTTATCAACCATTCTACAATAAACACCGCAAAAATTTTCTGTGTTACAGTGGAAACACAATGGGTAGAAATTCTAATACTGCTGTAAAAGGAAAAATTATAATATTATGGGAAAGAGACGGAAGGGTGTGAACTAAATTTACCCAGCTTTCTTTAGGGTGCGGCCTCGGGTTGTTGTAAAACTGTAAGAAACTTTCGAGTTACGTAAAACTTAAAGAATTGATGTACAAATTTCAGAAGTGTAATGATCTAAAACAGAAATCTGCTCCATGGAGTTAATATCCTAAACTTCGACTCTGGCGGCAATTTCCAAATTACCTTGATCGAGCTGTAGCTTATATTATTCACTAACATTTAGTCCGCGGTATATTTGTGATGATAGTTATTTGGTAACCACGCAGAGCTAATATTAATTACAGCAGGTTACGAGCTTTATTAAAGTATGAGATGTTGTTACATACTAAAAGACAAACGTCTGATCAGCTCGGATTGCGGTAGCACGCAGACTGATTGTGTTTTCGACCTTACATAAACAGTTCTCATACCCTAACCACAGTTCAAATTACAAAATATCAAAGTCTTCTCCCAGGCTTACATAAAAAGAGTGAAACAATCCTTGTTAACATTAGGACGACAAATTACACTAATATATGTGGTTGAAGACCGTAATTGGATTGACAGTTTTAACTGGCAAGATGTTTTTGCCGTGATCATAGATTTTATTACAGGAAAGAGATAAGTCATCAAAACTATCATAAACCGTTAGTTGTGTCATCACAACATCAATTCTTATTCGTATTTTCTATGCCTGACAACGTACTCGGCTATCTAGTACCAGAACAGTATCGTCTGTTTCTAAGTACTGCGGTGTACATGCCTGTTTGCTTCGGCAGTGATAAATGACTCTGAACATGCATGCAAGGCAATCGCAGAAATGTGTATCAGGTTACGATCATGTGTAAGATCCTGCATAAGGTGCGAGTTTGTGTCTCCGTGTCATCTATCAGCATATTTGTTGTAAACAAATCCAGACCTATAGAAATGTCTCCATCTGTCCGCTAATGCTGGTGAAGATATTTTATCGTAATAATAATTTGGATGTATTTGCAAAATACAAAAGTTCACTATTGAGGCTTGTAACAGAAAATCAAAGAAAATTACTTGAAAATATTAGCCATTAACAAGTTCTCTGTAAGACTGTGTTGTGGTCGTTCGGGTTGTTGTATCGTTGAATTATACAGGTGGTATGATTTTACTGGAAGAACGTGCCGTCTGCATTTTTAGGTTTGGTCTGCTTGCGGGTATAAAAATCTTAATAGGAGAATACTGTTGATGATTTCCGACTAGATCCGTAAATACCGAGGAAGTATGAATTTCCTGGCGTGGAAAGAATAGCCATAAAACGAAGTTCCTAATTCAATCCAGTAGAAGACGAGGAAGAAGAAGAAGAAGAAGAAGAAGAATATACCTGTAGAATATTAAGGTTAGTGATTACAGGATTAAGGTGGTTCATAAATTTGCATATTTTGGTTCTTTCCCTTTCTAGCCAAAATAAAGAGCGGCAGGTAATAGGATCTGAATTCAATCAGCTATTAGAATTCATCTGTGTGCCGGAATAGCTCAGTCGGTGTAGCGACTTGGTACGGGCTGAATGGTCCGGGAATCAAATCCCGGTGAGGGAGAGATTTTCCACACCAGTCCAGGTCAGTCCTGGAGCCCACCCAGCCCCTGTACAATGGGTACTGGGTATCTTTCCCGGGCGTAAAGTGACCGGGTCCCGGCTCTACCACCAACCTGTATCTAATACCGAGATTAAAGAAAGAATAGAGCTATAATTCCACTCTCCCTCAGGAACCTCATGGCCTTTTCTAGGGTGAAATTTATCTTCACTTCTAATAACCTATTTTTCTACCATTTCGTTCTTCAAGTGTTACTACGCTAGCTAGAGGTTGCGGATGCTGCTCTTACGACTTATCTGCAGCATTGTCATAAGTAGGAGCGAAACATGGTGTCTTTCCCAGACAACCGCAGATATGACCGATTCCTTTGAAAGAAAACTCTTCGGGAAGGTATTCAGGTCCACGCTTACCGAGTACGTTTAGGGCATTAGAAGAATGTGAAGATTTACAACGTGTATTATAATGTGGCACTTCCAAAATTCATTCGTCTGGAGAGACTGAAGTGAGCTTGTCACATACAAGTAGTGAATAAGGATGGCTTTTGCGTCCCACTCCCTCCCACCAAAAGAAGGAGTAATGGGACGATGTTGTCGAGAAAGAAAATCCATGCGGAAACCTAGGGTTAGATTATGTTTGGTGAGATATCGTAAGTTTCCCGAGAAGCTGGATTGTTAGGCGATAGCAAGGAAGACAAAGTTCGGGAAAGAAAATCGGGGAAACCATGGCCCGAAGACGGGCCGAAACGGGATTAAAGGCGAAGAAGTTGGTAGCCACTTACCAGGGTAAATGGCACCGCAACCCTTTACACTGTACGGCTGAAGGAAACTCAGTTCTCGTCTATGTCAATTGTATCTATCCTAATTTATCGCATCCGCTTTAATTTGCAAGGTGAAAGATACGCGTGCGGCAAGAGTAACAGATTGCGCAGTTTTTAGACTTTCCCTCACATGCATTGCTAAATAAAGGACCTTGTGTATTACATTTTACAAGAGAAAGAGAAATATAATTTGTGACCGTAAATTGTGAATGCAATTTAATCCGTTATAATCCTATACAGTAAATAGATAGAGCGCATTAGTGGGGATGAAGATTTAAATTCATGAGCGGCCACTTACGAGTAAATCGGTTTATTGCAAGGATGAAGGGGCGCCTCGCACTGTAGGAGTACCTGTGATATACGAATTTAACCAATGAGAAACATCGGTTGTATCCCACATGATTAACAGGGAAAGGGTTACAATTCGAAATGCCAGAGTAGGCAGACTGGTAAATGGAAGTGGAAGTCATGGTCACAGGTGTTAACGATGGAACTAAACAGGGGCAAGTGGGTATTAAACAAACTGCAAATGCAGACTGGTCATTGTAACGCTATTTTAGAACATTTCTCTAGCTTCCCATAAGAAGTATTGCATTTTGTATATCGTGAATTAAACTTACGTATTTGTATTAATTATTATACATTTGCACATAACGACAAATTTATGTGTATGGAGCTTGGTGAGAATTACTAAGATTGAAAGTTTGTTGTAACATTTTTTTTATTCTGGAATAAAATATTCAGACCCCCTTGTTGCGCAGCTCAAGGAGCGCACTCAGAAATATGTATCTCCTAATTTTTGTTTTTTCTTAGCTTATTTTCTCTTATATCCGAGGACTCACAATGTCTGAAAAGAATCAATTCTTAAACGCATTGGGCCAGATCATTATTTATGTACGCAAGAGAAATACCACAAGAAGAAAACTTGAATTTACATTGACCAAGTAGCTTCTTCGTTTTAGATATTTTTCAAAATTTCAATTCGTATATAGTTATTGTACTTTTAGTAAATTCTTATTTTATTTTGATGTGTGACGAGAAACGATGTTATACGTATTCATCTGTCTGAAGATTATTTCCATGGTGGATTTTTCAGTGAGCACGCTGACGAATATCTGGGTTTAATAAAGCAAAGAATATCTTCAATACCTCTTTCAATCAGGAGATTGATTCTGCTTCAGGCCTTCAGTCTTGCACTTTAGTTCTCGAGCAGCTGAACTGCTAAAGCAAAAGTACACTGACTCTTATATGTAAAATTTTCCACTAATAGCGTATTTTTACGACACAGACGTATGTGAGACTTAATTTTTGCTTCGGAATTTATTGGATGAGTTTTCTAATTAACGCGTACCGAAATATTATTTCCATGTTTGTTACTGTTGTTCTTCAAGAAACTTTGCTGTTGACGTGTTGACATGACATGTCAGCATATCATGGCGTTCCTGTAGGCCAAAGCGTTCCTTATAGCTGCATCAAGCGGAGACGAATTCAGATACTGGCAGAGTAGCGACTTATAAATGACGCAAATTAAAATTGAAATTACTTGCCTATATAGCAATTAAAGAGAAGTTCAAATATACCTTGGAAGTGGTCAGTACAGTTGCTATAGAGTCAGTCAGTCAATTGTAGGTGCTCAGAAAATTTAAATGCTCTTTATGTCTTCTATGGCCGTGCATTGTTTGTTCATTACGTAAGCATAAACAAGACAGCAAAGTAAACATAACATAACACTGAAGCGCGTTTTTGCAACGATTGTTGCAGTGGAAAATCAATAATTATTACATATACCGAGCGCGTATTTGTAGCCTAAGATATCCAGCATGCAATGCGCGTGCGGCACATTGTCATCTGTGTCCCGCCCGGGCTCTACAGTATTTTTTCACCTCACCTCACAATCAACATGACTTTCGAAAAAAAGTTATTGAACTTATCACGCGTGTCTTGATTTATTCTACAAATTTGTTTGAAATATTTATCATTCTATATTGGTCTTCATAAAAAGTACCTGCCGTTCTTGACCGATTTTAACGAGACTTGAATTTTCTCGAAAAGTTTTACAAAATACACAAAAGTAAAATTTTATGAAAATTTGACCAGTAGGAGCCGAGATTTTCCGTGCAGACAGACGAAAAGACGGACAGACATGACGAAGATAGGAGTCGGTTTTCGCAATTTTGTGAACGCGCCTAAGAATTAAATTATGTTATAATGCGTGCAGTGACAACAGCCTTATTTTCGATTTAAATTTTAATATTCTTTCACCCGAAATAATTTAATTCCCTTCTATATATCTATACAATTGGATCCATACAAATGATAGACAGAAACAAAACATTTTTTGAAGTAGTAGTACTGCTGCTTATGGAAATGACAACCTTCTCTCGAACTGTATCCGTTTTAGATCATTGTCATTTTTACACGAAGATACGAAGAGAGATGTCTGAAAACATTTTCACGAACTGCGTAACAAATGCATGTGATTATGCGTGCATTTATAAAGAACTTTTATGAAACCCTATTGAATATTTACAAATTTAATTTATTCATATTTCAATATCAGTAGCCTTGGGTATTCAATTATAAGCATACGGTGGGAAAAATATTTGAGTCGTGTAGAAAAAAATGGGCGATGACTGTTAGCTTCTCAATACAGACATTTGTTTTCTCTTGTAGCTCAGGACTCGTGTGGTACGCCTAAGATTTACGATACTTACTCTTCACGGCCGGGCACAAGGTGGCACATTTTGCTGAAGCACAGCGTTACGAGCCGGAAGGTGGCGGTTTCGATTCCCTATGGGGTAATAGGGATTTTTCATTGACTTAATCCTTCCAGCCGCAATATGGCCCTGGTCTCGATTCAGCCTCTAGGAACATCTACTGGGGTTAAAGGTAGACTTCACATGCCGATTGCCTAGAAACTGTAGTAGACTTGATCTCCGAGAGCCACCAGGGCCTGTTTGTGCCTGTACAGACATTGAATTACCTTTAACTATTCACGGCCGGGTGCCATACAACACATGGTCCGATTTCTGTTACAGCAGTCTGGCCGACTGCCGCTCATATTCAGATTGTTGCATATTTCAGTGCCGAGGGCCGTACGAGTTCTTGAGCACGTAGACAACTGAATGTCGTACCAGTTGACTGTGATTTTCTAACTTGCAGCTGAGAAGCATACCTATACATTATTCATGCTGAATATCTTAAATAAAATATAATACCATATTTTGAAAGTATAATATCTTTCAGTGGTTTAATAATTTACAAAATAACATAATTGCAAAATATGTGACATTCTTGCAATGTACATTTCTAGACACAAACGTGGTGTTTCCTTCCCGGCCGGCAAATGCCTGAGTGCAATCTTGTGCACGTACCAAAACTGTTAACAAAACATCATGGAGATCATTAATATATGTGATGATTTGTTCGCGTTCAGAAATCAAGGAAAGCTGAAAAATTATAAGAATTGTAGTTTCCATCCATGGTACACTATTCTTGATATGCATCGGCATGAGATCCTCAGTTCTCAGTCTTTTACGCTAATTAATTACAATAAACAATGTCGGAAGAAATCTTGCAAAAAACTCGGATTTATGAAAATCTCTTTAAAATAACAGAAACTTTGACACACTCCACCAGTATTTTGTAAAAAAGAAATTCATTATCGCTACAAACTAGACGCAATAACGCGAACATCAAGAGGTAGGCTGCGTGTCTGCAATGTGCAAATGATTTCGGCTTAAAAAAATACCTGACGCTTAAGACAGCTCGTCTGATGCCGTATAAATTAAGCACGTGGCTGTAATTAAAATATGCCATTTACATGGCTGGAAGCTTTAGTATTCGATATGATGTCTCTCATATTGAGTCCACTTAATTAACATCTCTCATGAGCAAAATAGAGAGAGGGTCAAGGATACAACGCCGTTAGAGTACATTGAAACTGACATACCAAACAACCAACTCCATGGAGAGAAGTCGTTCTTGAAAAACAAATATTTCCTAAGTTAAACTGGAAATTCTTGCATTTTATGGACGCCAAACGATCATTACGCTGATTACGAAAGTCAGATATTTGTCCCTGTCATATGCCGCACCAGTCCAGCCCGTACCCTCCTATCCTATTTATTCAAGATATAGTTTTATACTTACGTTCCTTATACGTCTAGGTTTTTCAGGTGGTTTAAGTACGTTGAAAACTGAAACAAAATTACTTCTACATTCTACCCACAAACAGAAAAGCTTTGTGTTTAAAACAAAGAAATATAGTTAAATAATAAAGTAAATCAAAACTTCGTAAACAAAGTTAATGAACGTAGGTTACAGTACGAAAATGGGTACTGGGAAACACGGTGTGAGAGTTTGGACTAGATTCATCTGTCTGTGAAAACGGACAAGTGGGTAGGCGGTTTTTTAAAACACGGAAAGAGAACTTAAGTTTCCATATGAGACGGGTAAACCTTTAGATTCTTTAAGCAAATACTAACTCCCTAAGAATAAATGTGATCTATGTGGTTAGAATTTTGTGGACAGATTTGTGTTGTATTCTCGCTGGCAAACATTTTCTTAGTGATTGGCATTTCAGAAGCCACACAATATTTGAAATTTACTTAAAATACTGAAGCATTATGAGCTTTAGAATTACAATGACACGTTGGAATATTAAATTGTTGGACAATTTATATTGTCTTACAATAATGACTTAGGGGCAAGAAGTTTTAAACTTCGCAAGCGAATGCCAGTTCTTGAAAATGACTCTAAGGTGCGGCAAAATACCGTCATTGGTTCAATGCAGCAGTGAGCAGACAAAGGTTAAATCATTATGAAAAATAGCGTAAAACGCATTGTGTTTTATAAGCAAAATAAGAAGCAAAAATATTTATGCCCATTTCAGCACCAAGTGTGCTCATACTAAAAAGGCTATGCACTGACCGGTAGGGAAATTTCGAGAGGAATTTTCTCTAGGAAGGGCACCAGCTGTGTTTTCTAAGCGTTTGGTTTCTGGGGCGTTAAAACACCTCCCTAGGCACACTGTAAAATGACTGCCCTGTCCCCATCATAGGATTACCAGAACTTACGATGTCAAAAAAGGCGTCTCTCCCGCCGCAACATCGCTTACGGACCAGTATTTCGAAGGGAAGTGGGACTTCATTCTTCAAAATGGAGGAATTGTCTGCATACATTTATACACGGCCTCAAAAGCCGGTCGACTCTAGTTCGAGTCTATGCTCTGGTTCAGTTAGTTTTCGGCTTCTCGCGACGGTTGCCCTTGTACATATATCGTAGCAGTTGAGAGGGGTATTACACAAGACACTTCTCTTTCTCAGTTTACGCTAACATTTAAATAAAATTTTTCGGGATTAATTTTTATCACATATATCTGTCGCCAAATTAATTCGATTATTCATACAGAATAGACTGAAAATATAATTTCCGTAATATAGTGACCACTATATTTTGTTACATTTTAATCAGAATTTTCTCTTCCCTGTTAACCTTAGAAATATGGGTTGTTGAAACTGACCCAGAGGAAGAGAACAAACCATCTGCTTCCAGTAGCACAGTGGTTCCGGGCCTGTGGACCACAAACTACCAGCGACCACGTATTTATTTCAAGTGGGCCACGAGGTTAAAGCAGTTACATAACTTCACAGCAAGACTTGCTTCTTCGACTTGCACTAGGTTTCTTCTTATATAACTTATTGTTAATATAATAATTATTATTATTATTATTATTATTTTATTGACTCTAATGTGAATTCTCACAGAGGTTTTTTGAATTAACAACTTTCGTTATTATACGTTTTCTCAGTTAAAGGAATCTCGAAGTATACCTGTAAATATTTTCCAAAATTTTTGGAGGTTCAGAAGGAGTCCTCCTACACGTAAAGTTACGGAACCCTGCCGTAGAACATCGTTTGCTCTGCTGGTCTGGCCACAAGAAAATAGGTTTCCTAATCAAAGCACATATGAAAATAAATAAACAAAATTTCCGTGAAAACAAAATGTTGTAGCCCAGTACATTAATAATTTGTTTAATTTGCATGAAATCCGAACTAGTAGTGAATATTTAATCGAAGTCTGCAATCTTTAAATATTTTTAAGACGTCCGTATCTGAACTCTGTAAATACACCACGGTATTCAGAATACACCTTTGTTGCTGCTGTTAGTATGGGATTATCAGCATGCGAATAAGGGTTTTCCTATACTTAGAGTAGCTGTGAAGGCTTCTAAATACATAATCAGTAGAAAATGGGTGTATAACATATTTGGAACTGGGATGCAAGAATAAAATGTATTTGTCGTAAAGTAACACAAGTTGCATAATATTTCAATAAATCCATTTATCCAGCTATGTCGTTTAAAATTAAATTCCACATTTAAAGCGTCATAACATTCACCTTAAAGGTCTGACTCTCTGAAAATACAGCAAGTTGACTGAGTGACACGTCTGTCGTCATATCTTCTCTGAGGTCATCTATAGACATGCTAATAATTAAAATTGCTGGACACAAATATGCATAGCGTACATCCAGGAAACCCTCTCACTCAGTACACAGATTCGGACTCAAAATAATATTGAGCTCCGGTAGCGACCAATTACTGTTTAAATAACACTGTTTACATTGCCGTCAATTATTCCAATATTGACCTGCTTAAGAGGAACAATGTCATGTGTGGTTGTCGGGAAATTCTATTGTTAATACACGGATCCTATTTTATGTACACATTCCCAGCACCACATTATTTGAGGGATCTCCAGTTAAATACACTAGTATTTTTATGTCTAAATTGGTAAAACTGTGATCTCATTTGTGTCATGTTCAAAACATTTAACAGTTATTCTCGATTTTAAGCTTTCGCCGTGTTGTATTGATGCAGAGTTTTCTTTTGGGTATTTCCCCGGCGTCTTGTAGACGCCGGGGAAATACCCAAAAGAAAACTCTGCATTTAACAGTTAGTTGCCAAGTAAGCTTTTCTATCAGATACAGCTTTTCCTGTTGCTGTTTGACCATAATGAGCAAAAGAACGTAAATCCTGAAAAGAAATTTCCTGTGTAGAGGACTTCTGCTTACCAAAGTTTTCACGTTTCTCCATCATCGACGTAACATACTTTCTGTAGATGAAGAAACCTCTCTGAACAGCATTTACTTATTATTTACATATTTATTTTCTTAATTACGAATATGTAGATTGCCTTTCTGTACTGTAAATTTGCAACACTCATGTTTTATAGTCAGAATGTACGAAGTCTGATATTGCACCGGAAACCGGCTATCCCATTTAAGGCTTTGATTTCTTCAGTTTTCGCTGGCAGATGCCGAGAGAATGCCTAACACTAGGCTACGACTGCTTATTCCCTCATTTAAAATTCATAATTTAATAACCATTTTCTCATTCGGCATTACATCCTCTAAGCCACTGAGAGGTTTGTTAAATAAAAAGTAGAAGTAAGTAAAATATTGAAGTAAAGAATTTGCGTGAATATATAAGGTAATTATAGACAGGCCTATTAAATAAGTGAAGTAACATGAGAAAGAAAATTGTAGATTATTTACAGGCTTCCTTTCATAAAGGTTATTAAGAAGTTACAGGCTATTTAATATAGGAAAATAATTTGTGGCATTAATGCGTACCATGTTTTCCGGGCCCCTGTCGCAACGACAAAGTGCGTCCGGTGTTTGCGGATGGAGAATACTGCCTCCAGGTTCTCGTACAAAGGTAGCTGCTGTGCATAGAGTAAGAAGCCGTACACAGCCGACAAGGGCTGGTCTTCTAGCTTGGATCTCGGACGTGGGCATGACTACTACTCGCCATTAAGAACAAGTTACAAAAGGTTACCCAGAGCCTCGGACTTCAAAACAGACGCCTTGGGAAAGTATATAGAAATCAACTGCTGAAAACGCGGACTGAACATTTGGGTTCTTTAAAATTCGGGGAATTTCTTGACTTAATGTGGAAATCTTAGCTTCTCAAGAAGGGCTGTGCTTCACAAAATTAGTATCTTTATCATTTCTCGCAAAATAATAATAGTATTGATTTCCTGCACATTAACACACACATATTGTCTTTCAGAATGCGCCAAATCCTCTTCAGGCTTCATGTTTCTTTCATTTTACTTGCAAAACCTTAAGTTTTAGTGCGTGAAAAATTAACAACTTTTATTTCCACAGCAGTGCAGTTCACTTGACACCTACAATAAAAGACATCAACTTGGCTACCCAGTCAGTCCAGTTCTGTTCGCATGTTTTCGACAGAAGTTTCTAACCCAAGATCTGCGCTGTATCTGTTATTTTCTAACTTTTCAGACATCCGTTTGGAGCTTTAAAATTGCTTTATTAAACTTTTCCGCTTGTTTCTTTATTTCTGCTTGAAGTATTTTTAGTGAATTGGAATCTCTTCATGTCGTACTTACAAATCACTCCAACGCAATTTTATTTATATCGTTTTTTTTTTTTCCATTCCTGCATAGTTTTTCTTTCAAGAGGCTGTGCGCAGTTAGTCACCCATTTCTTCTATTAACCTTGATTTTAACGTTTTGTAAGCTTCATTTTTATCAGCATTGAGCTTTTTGATAACCATTTCGGCACTGAAGTTTGCGATTACGTTTGATTCCTTCAATTTCGCGCTTGTAGTCACAGCCCATTAGGCCGCTATATATATGGTTAAAATCCATCTCCATTATTGAGTAGTATGACGTACTATTATCACAGAAATTGACTGGATCCTACACGTTGAAAACATACTTTGGCTTTCATAAATCTCTGTATAAAGACTCTTAATAACCGTTCCGTGCCAACAACGTGCGTGCGAAGATTTTACGAAATGCACTACGAGACACACTTTCACTTTCAACACCCCTTTGATTCAATATTCGCACGTATATTTTACAGGGAAACTAGCCGTTTAAATCATTTAACGTTTCACGCTTCGCTGTGTGGGAAATATGAGAATATTACACAACTTTCCAGTTCGTGAATCTGAAGGACAGAGACTATTTAAAAATGCACAAATGAATTAATAACGCCATAGGATATGAAGGTCTGTTCGTAATTCATCTTACCCCGGACATAATCCTGTGGCAGGTTTTTCTGAACACGGCAGTGAACTCTGAGTTACATAAAATGCAAGGAATTTGAGGAACTCAGTGACAGCTTATGAAGACCACCCTATTCCTTGGAACGAGAAAATTAATTAGTTTGGTGGATCTAAATTTTATTTTATCTTCCGTCTTAAATTTTCAGCTCTTAGTTAAAAATTATTTTTAAATCTCACATTCTTTTCACATCAAAAGTATTCTATGAAAATATGTTGTCCATTTTGTGCATTTCTCGTCGTAACTGTCCTTAGCGCCTTTATTAAGGGTATCAGATATCCAATAATAAGAATAAACAAATTGAAGACAATAGTTAGAGTTTCAAGCGTAATACTGTAATATATGAATAGACAAAACCCCACTTCTTTACTCTTTCTGTTTGGTCATATCAGGTACGCGTACCCTCTATCCCACAGTTGACATCCACAACAACTTTCTTTGTTCAAATTAAATCATGTGCTTTATATCTTTTAAGCAACGCAAAATATTTTCCTTCAAACAGTTTTTTGCATCAGTACCGGACTGCATCATTCTTCGCACGCACACACGAATATCTTAACACCTCACGACCATTTGTTTCGATTTGGAGCTACTGAGTGGAGACTTATTCCATTCAATACATTTTCCAGCACGAAAAGAAAATCGGGAGGTGATGGATAAAGGAAAGCAAAAAAAAAAGGGGGTGGGGGGGACGAGCAACAAAACCCAATGGTATCTCAGCAGGTTATATTCCAAGAGGATCCGACCCTCTGGAGACTTGACATGGGGCTTTTTAGCCGTCAGATCCACAGCAATGCCGCTCGGAACAAAATGGTGAATCCCTCAGAGACGTGAATAGCTTAAAGGAACGTATTCTTTTCTTCTCGCGACAGTAGAGCCGAGCTCCAGGGAAGAGTACAGAATGTCCCAAAGATAAAGTATCATCATTTCGTGTACAATGGTGCTAGTGTCAGATGTTTTTATGTAGGTGTGTATGTCACGGACGGCGAATAAATCACCGCGCAGTTGGTATCACTGTCTTCTCGTAGGTAATTTATCTGCGCATATTAATGCTTGTGTTATCAGTATCTTACTTGGCTCTGTATCTTCTGTGGTGGGTCTGTATTAATGCCAAAATAGCCATGAAGTGATATTTGTGAGATCTCAGGTTTTACAGGCCACAGGCTACAAGTTACGAGATTACGATGGTCTAATTGTGACGCCTTGTAGTTGTGTAGATAAAGGAAGCAGGTTCCTTCGAAACGATGGGCATATCTACATTATTAACTGTCTCAATTCTCAGAATACATACATAATTTCTTTAGGGGTCCATTTTAACAGGGTGTTCTCTAAAGAAAATTGATAATAAAATCGTTGTGGGAAATATGATATTTAGGGAGTTTAACGACGCTTTCCCTACTATTGAATTTATGTAGGTTATGTAAAGTTAAGTGGGAGAAATGTGGAAGGGACGGCAATGGCTTGTTCTAAATAATTACTCCAGCTTTAAGCTGGAAGGGCTGTGCAAATTTTAATCAGTTTAAACTTGCTTTGCACCGAGAATTTGTACAAACACCAAGGAGCAATGTTCTGTTCACTCAGCCGTTGCAGTGATATGGGATTCATGCTTGCATACTGCTGGCCATGCTTGCCAATTTCAACCTGGACAACGGCAGTGCTTGGAGCTTTATGTGGTTTTACGGCGTCTTGAAATCTGTCGAAAATTCTTTCTTTTCATTTCTTGCCCATTGATCATTCATGACCAACCGAAAAGATTCAAATCCCCGCAGATGTGACGCCATATTTATTTTTAAATGGCTGCCGATATTTCTGGTTATAGCTTGCTATCTCCATCTTCAGGATCCTAATAGTCTAACTGGACCAACCGATCCTTGAATAATTCAGCTGGATACCTTGCCTTGTAGATGGAGTCATCATCACCACAAAAAACGTAGGTAACGTTTTACCTATCGACACAGCATCATATTGCAAAACAACATAATCTTTATTTTCACCGGTGTGAGGAACCTCAGACCTCTTACCGTCCTACAGTTTAGCACTATGTAGGTGACAAACGTAAGTAAAAAGGCGTCATTACGTAAACAAATAGGCAAGCCTGTCAACAAGGTTCGATCTTTGCTAATATATCGCCATTTTTCCTTTTCACGTACCATGCTCTAAAGTTTATTAGAAGGATTTAATTAAATCCGGATTGAAGTCTGAAAAAGTTATGAAACATATTCCCTAATTTGAAAGCATTATTTAGGTGGCCAGCCTTAAACGATTCGATAAACACCAACCATATAAATAACATATAAACTTCTCTCCCATCTGCGAGCAAAAACAGTACTTAAAGCAACAGTGTTTCTTTATTTTCAGATTCACAAAAAACGCAGATGTTTTGAGTTAAAGCAGTTGTGAAAATGGAATAACTATTGTCTTAAAAAGATTAATGTGTCCTTTACAATGGACACAATTTTTTAATTTCGGCAGTGCCATTCTAACCAGTTTGTGGACATGGAATTATGCGCAAGCAATCCCGGGATTTGCACTTGCACACTACAAAAATAACTCTGAACAACTTCATACGCAGCTTGTATATTTGTTTTCACATTTACAAGGAATCCAGCTCCTTGTCATACTTTATCGTGTAATATTTCAATGGAAGTCGATGACATAACTGAGACAATATATCTGAAGAAAAATGTAGGAAATATTCGATGACGTCCTTTGTGATGTTTAACGAGTGTACATCCAATACATCCTTCAGAACCAGAATAAATGCCGTTACCTTGCGATATAAAGTAATATGGACAGTCGTGTTCCTGAAATTTGACTTATGAAAGGGATCACCTTTTAAGTGACATAGACAGAGTAAAGATCCGTGAGATTCTGTCCGAATTAATTAATTGATTAATTTACTTATTTTAATCGGCACAGACGTGAAACCTAAATCAATTTTATCAAACGTCATCAGACAGCATATTTGTACTTGTCAATATGTATTTTTATGTTCGGAAGAAATTGTTTTCTCTTTGTACGTTTTTCAAGCGGTTTATGTAGACCATCTATATGCTATGTTTACAGATAAATTAGGAATATATGTTAGTCTTCTGGGACACATTTTTTAGGTTGCCCTGAAGAAACAGTGTTAGTACGCGACTTCGTAACCTACTTACAGGCCAACGGCTTCATAACCAAACAGACCACAATACATGTCGTCTGCAGCCGTTAGAACCTCAAACCTTTTATAGATATTGTTTGCGTGATTGTATTTGATAACGCTCGTGTTTGTAGGGCTGGTTTGTCAAGTATTGTAGCTAAAGCCCTCAACTGAAAGAACTCAGTGAAGCAAGGTACAGAGTTTTTGTTTAAAATGCCTGAAGTGCATGTACAAAATTCGCAAAACAATGGATGTGTTACAAGTAAAACAATTAAGAAGATTTTTATAGAGTAGATGTCCCAGACTTACCCGGATGTATCGACTTGTATTTCTTCTGTTACCGGATGTCGTAATATGTACGTGTATGTATGCATGCATGCATGTATGTATGTTCGTACGTACGTATGTATGTATGTATGTATATGTGTGTATGTGTGTGTGTGTATGTATATATATATATATATATATATATATATACAGCGAAATTGTAGGTTGTGTTACAGCGTAGTATTGTAGGTGAGTACCAACATTTTCGTGGGAAATTCTCTCAACATTTTCAGGACCGAAACTGATAACCACCTACAAAACTACACGGTGTCACAACACGGATGGTAACAATTGGCTTCCTTTTGACACTTTTGTAAATTTATACATGTACGGGTAATTCAGTAGATAGGTGGGTGAATCGATGGACAAGTGGATGAATAGATACCTCAATGGCGCAGTCTTGTGTTTGCTTAGTGCATCAAAGGAATGCTGAATGGGGGCGAAAAGTGGCGCTAGTCCTACAGAGACGTATAGGCAAACACACATAATATAGTTGCTTTATAAATTTACCTTCGATGTTAAGGTGATATCTGGAAACAGAACTAAACTGTCTTTGACGTTGGTGGTATCTTGTATAGCCTCTACTCTGTACCCCTGGCGTCACAAAGGAACCTGTATTCACGTTCATGTTCCTTATGCTTCGTGTAGGGAATGTTCCCTGTACTCTTACTCCCTCTCTCTCTCTCTCTCTCTCTCTTCATCAACAGCACTTCCATTGTCGGTCTTTCTATCTTTATTGCATTCTACGTTACTCCATCAAGACCCTTCCTTAACTTTCCCCTCACTCTGCTCTGTTATTATTGTCATATCACGCGATTTCTGCCCTCTCAAATTTCCTTACGTGTAGTTTACTGCAGCTGCTGATATTTTACGTGGCATTGGTTATTATCACCCAAGGGGGAAAGCATTTCAAACTTCGATTCCAAATGACAAAGGGTCAACAAAATTTGGCTCAGTTGACCATTCAGGGGGAAAAAATATTCCCAAAACTTGTCTCCACAAAGTTATAATCTGCCCGCACCAGCCAACATATAATCACACAACATAAAATGCACAACACAAAATACAAATTCGTATATAAGCCTGTGTAATGCTAGCAACGTACTCCTCCTATCAAGGGGCTGCAGTAACAACCACGCGCTCTGTGGATTGCAGTCGAATGTTGTGGAAATTTAGTCTTACGGAACACTAACAATTTACTAATTATTTTCAAAGAGTCAGTCACACCTGGGTTCATAATAATGGATAATAATGGTTAGTAGCAAGTAGCAATCGATAAGCAGCCCTACGTATTGCGCTTGAAGTAACTGAGTGAGAAATAATCTGGTCGAGACTAATCGGTAGTAATCGACAATATTCCTACGTTGCTCCACGACGAACATTATCGTTTATTTCTTTAATCATCCAGCAGATAGTATTAAACTAATCTCGGATTGCTGCAGTCTGTGATATGTTCTTGTGAATGCTAGATGCTCAAATGTTTCGTCAGCTGCAGCCTGTAGCTCGTACAGAACACACAGTTATGTTTTATATACTCAACTGTTGCATGTAAGCCAGTGAGTACCTCTCTGAGAACACAGTCTGTCGTAAGTCTGATGACCAACGTGTGAGGTATTTCTTTACCATGGCAACCGGGGTGTGACTCACTCACTCACACAAGATATCATATGTAAGGTATATTACATATTTACTTGTATGTGTGTGTATAAATTCTGTGTGGCAATCGACACAGATTTCCGAGCGGGGCGCATAGATCTACTTTCCTGTTGCATAAGCATTTAGTTCAACGTACTTATTGGTATGGTTATTTATTGTATATTTTTTTCAGAACAACATCTTATTTGCAGATGCTGTGCGCGTTTAGTTTCTTGGAGATAATCTGAGAGCTTTTCATCACCGTCATGTGTAAATGAATAACAGTATTTCAGTACATCGGTTTATGTTCTGCCAACGCCATCAAATCTTCATACGGCAGGACCCCGTGCTTAATTACTTGTCGCCATCAAATCAAAAGTTAAAAATGTTTGAATTTATGCTGTCTTGTTTTGATGGGCTCTAAATTAATTGTTACCTTAAACAAGTTTCACAGGTTTCAAAAAGCTATTATCATATAGCTTTTTAGGGCCTAAATGTGTCACTAATGTTGCTTTCGCTTCACTTGTTAAAACTTTAAACATGTTGTTTTTCCTTATTGCAGGAAGTTAGGATACACGTCGTTCCTGTGTCCTTTAAGGGAGCAGTTTTCTTACCAACTTAATACAAGTAAGGAAAACTGCTTTTAAAATTAACAGTGGGACACACAGGCGCGCACCCACACAC
>Ga0123355_10004102_pt1 | contig 21119 bp, 17 predicted proteins | sample TergutEmb28metaG_3_FD_89872 | JGI IMG/M metagenome (GOLD analysis project Ga0123355, IMG submission 89872) | Embiratermes neotenicus P1 segment gut microbial communities from Petit-Saut dam, French Guiana - Emb289 P1 | ecosystem: Host-associated > Arthropoda: Insects > Digestive system > Gut ...
AGGGATTAGGTATTTTTTCTAAACGATCCCTTATGGAATTGGAATGGGAAAGTCATCTCCTGACTCACTTTATACCTGTTTCTGTGGACAATTGTTTTGTTCTTTTGGGTGTGTGGGCATGTGATTTGTATATAGATGGGTATGCCATCTATCAGAGCATAAACTCAAGCCATTTTAATAAAGATATGGTTATTATAGGTGATTTTAATAGTAACGCACGGTGGGATTATAAGGGGCAAAGAAAGCAAACCGGACGTTCTCATAGTGACGTGGTTAATTGGCTACAATCAAGAGGGTTGATTTCAGCTTACCATAACATATATGGTATAGAGCAAGGAAAGGAAATTGTTTTTACATTTTATTTGTATAGACATAAAGATAAAGGTTCCCACATTGATTATTGTTTTGTATCTGCCGATAAACTTGTAAATTTCACTATCCTTGACGCTGAGGCGTGGCTAAATTATTCAGATCACATACCTATTATTGTTAATGTAACCCATTGATCAGATAAACCCAGATGATATATATTTTTTTATCAATACGAAAGGCAAACATTTTGTAATTTAATGTATTGGAGGTGGATATGTACGACGTTATGTACGCTCTTTTGAGCCGTTTTATTCCATATGATCGGATTTCTGTAAATGAACCTATGGCAAAACACACCTCTTTTAAGATTGGTGGATCTGCGGATGTCTATGTACAACCTGCATATAAAGATGAATTGGTGCAGATAATTGATGAATGCCGTAGTAATAATGCACCTTTTGTGATTTTGGGTAATGGTTCAAATGTATTAATACCTGATGAAGGACTGCGCAAAGTAGTTATACAATTGTATCCTCATTTTAGTGAATGTTGGATTGATGAAAGTGGCAAATATATATTTGCAGAAGCGGGCGCACCTCTTTCTACTTTAGCCTACTTAGCTTGTCAAGAAGGGATGGCAGGGCTGGAATTTGCTTCCGGAATTCCCGGAACTGTAGGCGGTGCAATTTGCATGAATGCCGGGGCATACGACCATGACATGGCTGAAGTTTGTGTGCTTGTTGATTTGTTAATGCCCAATGGGGAACTTGTATCATTACTGGGAGAACAAATGAATTTTGGTTATCGCTCCAGTATTTTGCAACAAAATGGTGGTATAGTGTTATGCGCGGGCTTTGCTCTTTCACCCGGAGATAAACATGAAATTGAAAGAGATATGGCAGAGCTTAACCGCCGCCGTAGAGAAACTCAGCCATTGGAGTACCCCAGTGTGGGCAGTACTTTTAAACGTCCACAGGGGCATTTCACAGGAAAGTTAATATCAGACTGTGGCTTAAAAGGATTCTCTATAGGTGGTGCTCAAGTTTCTGAAAAACATGCAGGCTTTGTTATTAATACAGGCGATGCCACTGCCAAAGATGTTATATCGCTCATAGAACATATACAAGAAACAGTCAAAGATAGATATGATGTTATTTTAGAGCCAGAGGTTAAAATACTATGCAATTCGTAATTGTTACCGGGATGTCCGGAGCAGGAAAAAGTACTGTTCTTAACATCTTTGAAGATTTAGGCTATTATTGTGTTGATAACCTTCCTCCTAAATTGATTCATAACTTAGCAGATTTTTGTTTAGAGGGTGGCTCCGGTATAGAGTTAGTTGCTTTAGGCATAGACATTAGAGGAGTCAATTTGTTTGATGATCTCTTTGAAGGTCTTGAAGCATTGGACGCAAGGCATTTACCTTATACTATACTGTTCTTAGAATCTGCTGATGATACATTGCTAAATAGATATAAAGAAACAAGACGCACACATCCTCTTAGTAAAAATGGCACTATAGTAGACGGCATAGCAGAAGAAAGGCAATTGTTGGAAACAGTTAAACAACGGGCTACATATATAATTGACACCAGTATGATGCTAACAAGGCAATTGCGAGAAACCATTGTTGAAATATATGTAGATCGTAAAAATTTTGATTTAATGATCCACGTTCAATCTTTTGGATTTAAACATGGTATGCCTGTGCTTGCAGATCTTGTTTTTGATGTTCGCTTTCTGCCAAATCCATTTTATGTACCGCACCTTAAAATGCAAACGGGTTTGGATGAGCCGGTAAGGGACTTTGTTATGAAAAGCGAAGTAAGCCAAAAATTTCTTAGAGATCTTACGGATATGATGCTATTTTTAGTTCCACACTACATTAAAGAGGGCAAAAATCAGTTAGTGATCGCTATAGGCTGTACCGGAGGAAAACACAGATCTGTAACAATTGCCCGTGGCCTTCATGATGCAATGCAAAACGCAGGATATTCTGCTGTTATAAACCATAGAGATATTACAAAATAAGGAGATCTATGTCGTTCTCTTCTGATGTCAAAGAAGAATTGAGTTTCCAAGGGGATGGGGAACTTGATTTAAACAGGACTTATGTCCGTGATGCTTTCATGGAATGGGGGACCTGCTCTAACCCGGAAAAGTCTTATCATATGGAATTTACTCCGCCTTCTGAGGATGATGGGATCAGGTTATGTCAAATACTGAAGGATTTTGGCTTACGCCCTAAAGTAACTAAACGACGAGGGCAAACCTTACTATATTTAAAAGAAGGCGAAAATATTGTGGACGCTCTTAATATAATGGGCGCGCACAAAGCGCTTATGGTCTTTGAAAATGTGCGTATTTTGAAAGATATAAATAACAATGTTAACCGTCAGGTTAATTTTGAAACGGCCAATTTAGGAAAAACAGTTTCGGCAGCAGTCCAACAAATTGAAGATATCCAGTTTATTGCAGATATTGTTGGCCTTGAAATTATGCCGGAACCTTTAGAAGCCGTGGCGCAATTACGCTTAGCCAGTCCTGATGCCACACTGAAAGAGATTGGGCAAATGTTGTCCCCACCTATAGGAAAGTCAGGTGTTAACCATAGATTGCGCAAAATTAGCGCAATTGCAGCGGCGTTAAAAAATGACGCCCAGTTTAAAGGAGGGCTATCATTTTGATAGAACGTAAGGTAACTATAGGCTCTTCATTTGATACAAGATCAGTAGCGTTATTGGTACAGACGGCCGGCAAATTTTCTAGTAAAATACACATTAAAGTGGACGAGAAAGTTGCCAATGCAAAAAGTGTTATGGGTATTATTTCACTAGGTATGACCGATGGTCAAACAGTGAAATTAATAGCCGAAGGTGATGACGAACGACAAGCAATTCCGGCTTTAGAGCAGTTTTTTCTTGCAGTACATTAGGGAAAGGGCTGGAAATAGGGGCCGGAAGCAGTCTCTGTTTCCGGCTTTTTTAATAGGTAGTTATTGATCTGTTGCTACGTCATTCTTTTGTAAAAAGGGGGTGAATATCATGTATTTAACTGTAAAGCAACAACTTAAAAATCTTTCCAAAGAAGATTATCAAAACCTTAAAATGCTTTCACATACTGCAAAAAATCTCTGTATGCATTGGATATTCGTCAGCCTTTCACCCCCCGGTAAAAGTGGGTAGCCGTTCAATAAGAATAAGTTCTTACCGTATAAAAATGTAATTAGTTGCCAAAGATTAAAATGTGGAAGTCTGTAAAAAAAATTATTGCAAGATCTAAAAAATTTTTGAAAATTTTGGAGCGCAAATATGAAAAACATGAATATAATTAGATGGATATTAGCCGCTAGTGTATTATTGCTTGTAGTTTTAGATCAAGTAGTAAAGCAATGGGCAAGAGTTTATTTACTGCCTGTAGGTAGATTGCCTATAATCGATGGCTTAATTGGATTTAGGTATGTTACCAATGCAGGAGCCGCTTTTGGCATATTTCAAAGTGGACGTTGGTTTTTTGTGGTTCTTACTATTATAGTAATAGCTGTAATTTTGGTATTAGAATTTAAATTTCCATATACCAAGCGGCATATGTGGATTCGTGTTCCTATGACTTTGACATTAGCCGGAGCTATAGGTAATTTTATTGATCGCTTATTATTTGGATATGTGGTAGATATGTTTGAGTTTTTATTTATAGATTTTCCTATTTTTAATGTGGCAGATATATTGTTAGTGACAGGTACATTTATATATGCATTTGCTGCACTCTTTATATTAAAAGACGACCCTAACGAAAAGGAAAGACCTGCTAAAAATGAATGCTAAAATTATCGTTAAAGAAGCGGATGCAAAAACAAGGCTTGATGTATTTGCAGCTCAAGTATTTGATTTAAGCAGAAGCAATGTGCAACGGCATATAGAAGAAGGTCATGTACAAATAAATGGGCGGAAAATGCAAAAAAAGTACGATATTAAGGCCGGAGATATTATCACATGCACCATTCCTCAGCCGGAGGCATATGAAGCTGTCCCGGAGCCTATACCACTTGATATTATCTACGAAGATAAAGATGTAATTATCATTAACAAACCTCAAGGTATGGTAGTACATCCGGCACCGGGAAATTTAAACGGTACTTTAGTTAACGGGTTGTTGCATCACTGCAAAGATCTTTCAGGTGTAAATGGGGTAATGCGCCCGGGCATAGTTCATCGGCTGGATAAAGATACATCAGGGTTAATTGCTGTAGCAAAGCATGATAAATCTCATCACGGGCTGGCAGAACAATTAGAAAACCGAACCATGGGACGTACTTATCATGCCCTGGTTAGAGGGATTGTAAAGCAAGATAATCTAACCATCAACCAAAACATAGGCCGCCATCCCGGCCGAAATTCTGCTGAGAGAAAAAAAATGGCCGTTCTCCCTCCAAACAAAGGAAAAACAGCCATTACACATATAAAAGTTTTGCAACGGTACACAAATCATACTTTAGCAGAAGTTAAACTGGAAACAGGCCGCACCCATCAAATAAGGGTACATATGGCCTATAAACAACACCCAATATTAGGTGATCCGGTTTATGGGCCAAAGGATACAAAAATACTAAAACAGGTTTTACATGCTAAAAGCTTGCAATTTATACATCCCATGACGGGGAAGCTACTCTTTTTTGACACTGCTTTACCTTTATATTTTAATGAAGTTTTATCACTTGTTAGTAAAAGTTGATGATCGGAACACAGAACCCAGCACTAAAAATTTTAACATATTAATAGAATTGAAGTTCTCATTAGTGGATGAGTATGATGATGAATCATAAAGAAATTCAGAAGATGCTGACCCGGGCATAAACTCTGCATGTTGCATAGGTTCTGCTTGCATAAATTCTGAGTTTTGAAAAATATCTTGATGCAAATGTTGCATAGGTTCTGCTTGCATAGGCTCTGAATTTTGAGGCAAACTCTGCATAGGCTCTGCTTGCATAGGTTCTGTATTATGAGAAAAATTTTGAGGTAATGGTATAAAGCCATGGTTAAATGCATGGATGCCGGAATTACATTCTTTCATAAGCTGATCCCAAGTAATAGGGCCAACGATTCCATCAACTTTTAAATTATAATCCCTTTGAAAAGCCCTTACAGCCTCAAAGGTCTTTGGCCCAAAATCGCCATCTTCTGCTAACTTTGATATAGATGGATTTGCGGATACAACATTATTTAAACACCTTTGTACTTGCCTAACGTGTTCACCAAGTGAACCCATCTGCAAGTACCAACCTGGATAAGTAGACATACTTCATCTCCTATTTTATGCCGAAAGCTAAAAACATATACCGTTTATCGCTTCTTTCTGTTTTCGCTTTCTTGATTGTATCGAATAATTTTCGATATACATAGCTTGTATACTTTAATGTATGATGATTAAAACAAATAGGTGAATTTAAGAAAGGCGGCGTATACCTGATGAATCGTTTGCACAAAACTCAAGTTAGGCTAATGATGACATACTTTACTTTAGCAGTGGCTGTTATTATTTTTTATTGGGTGGTAACAAACCTTGATATAATAATAGCATCTATAGCTTGGATATTTAATGTTATGAGTCCTTTTATCTGGGGCTTTATAATTGCATATCTATTAAGTATTCCTTGTAATGGTTTGGAAAATTTGCTTGGGCAGTCCGGCCTTAGTTTTATACGTAAGCTAAAAAAGGGAATTAGTGTAATAACAGTGTATCTTCTTTTTATTTTTAGTATTTATATGACTATGGTGTTGCTGGTTCCGCCAATTATAGATGCTGTGGTTGATCTGGTAAACAGCTTTCCAATGTACTATCAGCAATTATCAGAGTTAGTGTATAACATTAACCAAATTGAACAATTTCCTATCACTTTAAGCTTATATGATATATTTGATGATTTTTTTGGCGATAGCTTTGATATAGATAATCCTTTAGGAGGCATGATGAGCTATGATGCCATTATGTCCTATTTAGGTACTATACTTGGTGGGGCTACACATATATTTAGAGGTTTTTTGGCCATTGTCTCCTCTATTTATTTTCTTTTTGAAGCGGAGAGTTTAGGGAAATTTCTCAAACGAATATTAAGCGTTTTTATTTCGCCAAGGATTGGTACAGTAGTTTTAGGATATGGTAACAAAATAAATATGTATTTTAAAAAATATATTTTTTGCCTTATCATAGACTGTATTGCTATGGCGATTGTAGCACCTATATTACTTACAATTATAGGTTCACCTTACGCTTTATTTTTAGGAATTTTATTAGGGGTCATGAACTTTATTCCATATTTTGGCTCTATTATTGCTACAATTATAGCTGTTATAGTGGTGACACTAACTCAAGGATTTACCATAGGTGTGATTAGCTTAGTTATACTTCTTATCGCCCAGCAGCTGGATGCTAATGTGTTGCAACCGCGTTTATATGGCAGTTCTTTAAAACTTAGCCCCTTGTTGGTAATAATAAGCGTTACTGTAGGCGGAGCAATAGGCGGTGTTATAGGTGGCGCAATAGGCGGTACTATTATAGGTATGATTGTAGCTATACCTTGCATGAAAGTTATTACAAATATACTGGATGATCTCATAGCTTATAAAGAAAGAAAATCTCAAACTTTACCCAGGCTTATTGAAGAAAAATCTTGAACAAGATGAATATGGATATTTCCGATCTGGCAGGTATAGGGCCTAGCCGAGCTAAGGTTCTTAAAGATATGGGTATAGACACTATACAAGATATGGTTCGTTATTTTCCGCGAGATTATGATGACCGTAGCCGGATAAAAACAATTTCTATGCTTACTCCGGGAACTACTCATACAATTTGTGCCACCATATCAGCAGAGGGCGAAAATGTTGTTTTACCATCTAAAGCAAACCAGTTTAAGCCTAGTTCCACTACAATAACCAAATTATTGCTGAAAGATGAAACCGGAGCAATAGAACTGGTTTGGTTTGGTCAGCCATATTTAAAACGTAATTTTAAAAAGAATGACACATATCTATTTACAGGGCGAGTGGTAGAGTACTTTGCCGGCGGTACAAGTCGTTTACAAATGGAATCGCCGGATTATGAGAAACTTTCGCAAGACACAGCAACCTTATCTGCCGGGCGTATTGTCCCGGTTTATACATTGCCCAAGGGTATTTCTCAAAAGATGTTTCGCAAATGGATGAAAGCTGCTTTGGATACAGCTACAGAAGAAGATAATCTTCCCGTATCATTACGCTTGGATTTATGCACACGTCAAGAAGCTATTCAAAATATCCACTTTCCTGAAAGTGACGATCATTTTCATGTTGCTAGGCGGCGGTTGGTATTTGAAGAGCTTTTTTTTATGCAATTGGCACTGTTGCGAATAAAAGGCGGAACTCAGCCCGGTATACCTATCCAAAATACTGATCTGTCACCTTTTTTAGCAAAACTGCCGTTTGCTTTAACAGAGGCGCAGCAATCAGTATTAGTGGAAATCGCACAAGATTTCCAAAAAGGGCAACGTATGAACCGTTTAATCCAAGGTGATGTAGGATCAGGAAAAACCGTTGTAGCCGCCGCCGCTGCATATATGATAATGTCAGATTCTGCGGGTGATACCGGAAAAAAAACTGAATGTGTCAAAAGGTATCAAGTTGCAATTATGGCACCTACTGAAGTATTGGCAAGGCAGCATTTTAAACATTTTTCCAACTACTTGCCGGACTTTAATACAGTATTGCTAACGGGTTCATTATCTGCAAAAGAAAAAAGAGCCGCGTACGCTTCTATTAAAGAAGGACACGCCCAAATGATAGTAGGCACTCACGCATTAATTCAACAAGGTGTGATTTTTAACAATTTGGCACTTGTCATAACAGATGAACAGCACCGATTTGGAGTAAAGCAACGCGGGGCACTATCCGATAAGGGCACTTATCCTCATACCATGATAATGACAGCTACACCAATTCCCAGGACTTTAGGGCTTATTTTATATGGTGATATGGATATTTCCATAATAAATGCACTGCCTCCGGGACGCCAAGTTATTAAAACTTATTGCGTTAACAGTCGTTACCGGTCACGACTAGTAGCGTTTATGGCAAAGCAAGTACAAGAAAAGCGTCAAGTCTATGTGATTTGCCCGGCAATTGATGAATCTGATACGGGTATGGCTTCAGTAACTGCATACGCTGCAAAGTTACAAGAAGCATTGCCTGATATACCTATTGCGTGCCTTCACGGGCGGCTTAAAAATAAAGAAGAGGTAATGACAGCTTTTGGTAATAATGAATACTCCATAATAGTATCTACAACGGTTATAGAAGTAGGGGTAGATGTGCCAAATGCTACGTTGATTGTGATAGAAAATGCTGAACGTTTTGGCTTGTCTCAGTTGCATCAATTGCGAGGGCGTGTCGGAAGAGGAATACATCAATCTTATTGTGTGTTGGTAACAGATAGCAAAGCAGAACACACTCAAAAGAGAATGAAGGCTATGGAAAGTACAACTGATGGATTTGTTTTATCAGAGCTAGATCTGCAATTAAGAGGGCCCGGCGACTTCTTTGGAGTTCAGCAGCATGGGCTGCCGGGATTTATCATTGCTAATTTGTACAGCGATATGGATATATTAAAAGCGGCTCAAAAAGCGGCAACCACAGTAAATGAAGCAACCGGAAAATTAGATATAACCGAAGAAGAGTATCAAAATATGCACAATGTTTTAAAAGAAATTTTGGGAGAGATGATAACTATGTAAAAGAGGGAGTGAACAAAACTACAAGGTTTTGTTCACTCCCTCTTAACTTATTGATCATAAGTTCTCAATCTAACATTTAAATTTGTTACTATTCTTGCAATTTTAAAACTGTTACACCTAAAGGCGGTATTGCCACTTCTATACTATAAGGCCGATTATCCCAATGGATATCTTCAGAAAATTTAGGCTCCGGGTTAATGATACCGCTTCCCCCATATTTATGCTCATCACTATTTATAATTTCTTTATATACCCCTGCTATAGGTACTCCGATCCGATGCGCTGTCCAAGGTGACGGAGTAAAATTACAGACAAAAACCAAAATTTCTTGGACTTCATTTCCTTCAGGAGTAAGTACAGGCTTATCATTGTGCATCTTTGGCGCACGGCGGAAGAATGTAAAAATGCTGTGCTCCCAGTCATTAGGATTTATCCATTCAAATCCTCCACCAAAACCTTGATCTTCATTGTGCCATAAAGCTTTTTCATTAAGGTACATTTTATTTAAATCTCGTACATAGCTTTGCATCTGCTGATGGTGCTCATATTGATCAAGTAAAAACCAATTCAGAGATTTAGCCTCGCTCCATTCTTCAAATTGAGCAAGTTCTCCACCCATAAACAAAAGTTTTTTACCGGGATGTCCCATCATAAATGCATATGCACCGCGCAAGTTGGCCATTTTTTGCCATACATCACCGGGCATTTTATTAATAAGTGCGCCTTTGCCATGAACTACCTCGTCATGAGATAAAACAAGCAAAAAACGTTCACTATGGTTATACATCATAGCAAAGGTAAGTTGATTATGATGATATTTGCGATAGACACTATCTTTGCACATATACGATAAGAAGTCGTTCATCCAGCCCATATTCCATTTGAGACTGAAACCTAAGCCGCCATCTTTAGTTAGCTTAGTTACGCCGCCCCACTCTGTAGATTCTTCTGCCATCATTAAAACATTAGGATGTTTTTCTCTTATAATAGAATTCATATGCTTAATAAATTCTACAGCATCAATGTTTTCGCGGCCTCCATAAGCATTAGAAACCCATTGACCTTCATTTTTGCCATAATCCAGATACAACATTGAAGCTACTGCATCTACCCGCAGACCATCTATGTGATATTTTTCTATCCAAAAAAGGGCGTTTGCTATTAAAAAGTTCATGACTTCTTTACGGCCATAGTTAAATATCAATGTACCCCATTCGGGATGTTCTCCCATGCGAGGGTCTTGGTGTTCGTATAATGCTGTACCATCAAAATAGGCAAGTCCATGAGCATCTTTGGGAAAATGCGCCGGAACCCAATCCATAAACACACCAATATCATTTTGGTGAAACGCATCTACTAATGCCATGAATTCGTCAGGAGTGCCATAGCGGCTTGTGGGAGCAAAATAACCCGTTACCTGATATCCCCAAGATCCGTCAAATGGATATTCAGTTGCGGGCATCAATTCTACATGAGTGTAGCCCATTTTTTTTACATACGGAACTAACTTATTTGCAAGTTCTACATAGGTTAAAAATCTACCATCATCTCCACGTTGCCAAGAACCAAGATGAACCTCATATATATTGATTGGCCCGGCAAGAGGATCTTTATTATCTCGTGATACAAACCACTTTTCATCTTGCCATTTATACCGGTCAATATCATATACTATAGAAGCAGAACCCGGCCTTAACTCATTAAAGTTACTGTATGGATCTGATTTTAGTTGAATATTGTTGTTAAGGGCTTTAACTTCAAATTTATAATTATCCCCTGCACCAATGCCGGGAATAAATATTTCCCATATACCCGAACGTTGTAAAATACGCATGGGATGACGCAAACCATGCCAACTGTTAAAGTCACCTACAACACTTACTCTACGGGCATTTGGTGCCCATACAGCAAAGTGTACACCTGCCACTCCATCTACTGTCATGGGGTGAGCACCCAATTTGTTAAATATTTCATAGTGAGTGCCATTACCAAATAGATGTAAGTCTAAATCTGTTAATACAGGCCCAAAGGAATAAGGGTCATAAGACTGCCACCTGTCCCCGGAATAAGCACAAAAGTCTAACATATACTCGTCACCATATTTGTCCGGCCAAGTTGCTTCAAAAAAGCCAATATTATGAATTTTATCCATTTCTACACGCTTTTCCGGAGAATTGGGGACAAACACTTCAACACTTGTTGCTTCCGGGTTAAATACTCGTATTACTTTTACCATCTTAGAGTCTAAAGGAACATGATGCAAACCCAAAATATGATGGGGATCTCCATGAGAACCTTCGACAATTTTCATTAACTCATGAGCATTGGCTGTCATGCCATACACCTCCTGAACCACACTTCAGTATTCAGTACACAGGGAAAATCATGGGAAATTTTCAACATATGAAAGTATAACATTCCCTTATCATTGTGGCAACTATCATTCGTATAAGTTAAAACGCCGGTCACTTAAATTGCTAACAGATGCAGACCAACACACATAATCGTTATAACAATAAGCCGAGCCGTCAAAACAGTCATGAGATCCGTAGAGATAGACGCGATCTCCAAATATGTAAGGCTCGCCATCCGGGATATATTCATAACCGGGTAAAAATGGGTTGAATAAAAATAAGCAGAAAGTTGTACAAACCGTATATTATGCGATCCTTGCGTAATATAACACACCCATAATAGTTTTCATGTCCTGAATATCGCCATCATCTATCATTTGCAACAAATCTGATAAAGAGTATTCTTCTGTTTCTACAAATTCATCTTCATCAAGATTAGGTGTGCCTAATTTTAAGCCTTCTGCTAAAAATACAGTAATTTGCTCAGAACAATAAGCCGCTACTGGATACACTTTAAATAACTGTTTTATGCCGGACGCATGATATCCCGTCTCTTCTGCTAATTCTCGTAACGCACATTCTTTTGGATCCTCGTTATGATCTAACTTACCTGCCGGAAATTCCAATAGCATAGAATTAGATCCATTTCGATATTGCCGCACCAGCACCAATTTTTTTTCATCTGTTACAGGAATAATTACTGCTGCACCATTATGAATAATTACATCCCTGTAAGCCTCTTTGCCATTGGGAAGCGTTATTGTTTGTTTGACCAAATCAAAAATTGGGCCACTGTACACTTTTTGAATATCCACAACCTCATAAGGTTTCACTATTCAGCCTCTTTTCAATTACTATTTTTACTAACAGTAGACATGTCCGCTAACATTATTCCTTTGTCTTTGTTAGCGGACAGCCCGGTGTATTAAAAGGACATTTGTCCAACAGCTCTGGGATAAGGGATTACATCACGGATATTTTTCATGCCTGTAAGATACATTACACAGCGTTCAAATCCTAAACCAAAACCTGCATGTTTTACTCCGCCAAACCTCCGCAGGTCTAAATACCAGTCATAATCTTCAGGGTTTAGCCCAAAACGAACCATGCTTTCTTCCAATATTTCGATCCGCTCTTCTCGCTGACTACCTCCTATTAACTCGCCTACTCCGGGTACCAGTAAATCAGCAGCAGCTACTGTTTTACCGTCATCATTAACGCGCATATAAAATGCTTTAATATCTCTGGGGTAATCTGTCAAGTATACCGGGCCGTTAAATATTTGTTCACTCAAATAACGCTCATGTTCAGTTTGGAGGTCAGCTCCCCACTCTACCGGAAATTCAAAATCTACATCTGCCTTTTTAAGAAGTTCCACAGCCTCAGTATAACTTATACGGCCAAAGTCTGCATTCATTATCCGATGCAAGCGTTCTAACAATTGATTGTCAATAAATTCATTAAAGAAGGCCATTTCTTCCGGGGCATGTTCCAGCACATAGCCTATTATATACTTTAGCATTGCTTCTGCTGTTTCTAAATAGTTATCTAAATCTGCAAAAGCCATTTCCGGCTCTATCATCCAAAATTCCGCAGCATGGGTTGTAGTGTTAGAATTTTCTGATCTAAATGTAGGCCCAAAGGTATATACATCCCTAAAACCCATAATAAAAGGCTCGACTGCCAGTTGTCCGCTCACTGTAAGGTATGCAGGCTTGCCAAAAAAATCTTTAGAAAAATCCACATTATTAGCATTAACTTTATTATCTTTGTTAGTTAAAGGTAACGTGGTTACTTGAAACATCTCTCCTGCACCTTCGCAGTCACTACCTGTAAGTATGGGCGTGTGTACATAAACGAAATTATTAGACTGAAAGAATTCATGGACAGCATGAGCCGCCAAAGAGCGTACACGGAACACTGCTGCAAAGGTATTTGCTCGTGGACGCAAATGAGCTATAGTACGCAAAAATTCAAATGTATGCCGCTTTTTTTGCAGAGGATAACTACTTGGGCTTGCACCCTCTAATACTACAGTATCAGCTTTTATCTCAAATGGCTGCTTGTCTCCCGGGCTTTCTACAACTGTGCCTGTTATTGTCACGCAGGCACCTACTCCAAGTTTTACAGATTCGTCAAATGAAAGACCTTTTTCTGCATCAAGAGTTGTATCAATAACTATCTGCACTGTTTTAAAAAAACTTCCATCATATAATTCTATAAAACCAAGATTTTTGTTATCCCGTAAAGTTCTAACCCATCCACCCAGTGTTACAGTCTTATCCATAAAATCTGACGTTCTTTGATATAAATCCTTACATTTTGTATACATGATATTTGTCCCCTTCTAATTTTTTAAACACTGTAGCTTGTTAGGCATTAACTGTCAAGTTTAAATGATTTTAACCTGTCAACAGGTTAGAAGGAAGAAACAGCCGAAATAAAAAAGAGGGGCACTTGAGCTATAGCAATTGTAATGCTAACACTGACAATCAAAGATATCTATTTATGTCTCCGCCATCTATCCCGGGATGGAAGGCAATATTTACACCATTTGCAATTATATTAGTTAATCGATCAATTACTGCATCTACCTCTTTTGGGGTTACAAACATATTTCCTGCATATGGATCTAAGATATCCTTGATTAGCCCATACTTTTCGTCATCTTCCAATTCTACTAACATTTCATAAAAGGGGCTACCTTGAGACGCTTCGCGAATCATTTCCGTGAGCATACGATTCATTGTATCGTTTACTAATGTAGCGGCATCCACCACTGTAGGAACACCTATAGCAATAACCGGTACCCCCATAGTTTCCTTATTTAGGCGCATACGTTTATTTCCCAGGCCGGCACCCGGATTAATGCCGGTGTCTGTCATTTGTATAGTAGCATTGATACGGTTTGTTCGGCGAGCTGCTAAAGCATCTATTGCTAAGATCAAGTCCGGCTTAATTCTTTCAGCTACGCCTTTTATAATTTCTCCTGTTTCTATTCCTGTATTGCCCATTACACCCGGGGCTATTGCTGCCATTGAACGTACACGATCCTGAAGTTCTTCCGGTAAAATTTCATTCATATGTCGTGTTACCAACAATTTTTCTATCACTTTAGGCCCTAAAGCATCGGGAGTTACCTGCCAATTTCCCAGTCCTGCTGCCAGTACTGATCCATTTTTGTTTAATTTATGAAGTTGTCCCAGTTTTTGAGCCATAATTTTTATAATTTCCTCATGGGCATCTATGTCATTATCTTTCATGGCTTCAGATTCTATTGTGATATAATTTCCAATAGGTTTCCCCATAGCTTCTGCACCTTTTTCATTGACGATTTTTACCCATGTAACTATTATATTGTTGACCTCTTCTGTTTTTATCTCTACTCCATCTATGCTACTGTCATCCGGACGGCCTTCTCTCAAAATTTCACTTTGTTCCAAAGCCAAATCAGTACGCATGTTTGCAAATGTATTGTTAGTCATTTTTATAGTTATTCCTTTCTGCAAAATCCTGGATATTTTCAAATAGATACTTATAAATATGGCATCTTTCATATTTACTATATCCCACTATAAACAAAAACATGTGAAAAGGTTAACTATGTTGTGGCAATTTTTAACAACAACGTAAAACATATTGACGAAAAAAAGTAAAAGGTGGTACAATTAGCCACAAGTGTACGTAACTTCTATTGCGGTTGGGAGGGATTTAGCCATTTTTTATACAAGTCAACATAAAATAAAGCTAAGTGTAATTATCCCTCTATACAATGTAGAACCTTATGTTCAAAGAGCCGCAGAGAGCATAACAAACCAAGCTTTTGATGGGCTGGAAGTTGTAGTAGTAGATGATGGAAGTACGGATCAATCACTGGAGGTTTGTCTTAAACATCTGCCTAACATAAAAGTAATACCTATTCAGCAAGAAAATGCCGGACTAAGTGCTGCTCGCAACACCGGGATATACTCGGCAACCGGCGAGTATATTATGTTCCTGGATGCGGATGATTTTTTGCTTCCTAATGCTTTTGCAAATATTCTTGCTATGTTAGAAGATGAGCAACCGGAGGTGCTATTTGGTCGCTACTTACGGTGGTCGACATCAACCGGCTTTTTAGAAAGTAAACCTTACAATTACCAACCACCGGAAGATCCGTTGCGGCGCACAGAATATATTTTGCGTAATTTACCTGAACCATCTTGGAATGCCTGGCGATATATCTGTAATCGCAAAGTTATTATGGAGCGTGAATTATTTTTTGAAAGTGGTATACTATGTGAAGATGTACCCTGGTCATTGACTTTGTTAGAAAATGTAGATACAATTGCATTTTTACAGGAACCTTTTTATGCTTACTATCAATGGCGTCCCGGCTCCATTATGAGCCGTATGAATCCTAAAAGGTTGATTGATCTTAACTCCATAGTTTGTAAACTATTAGAGCAGTATGAAGATCGCCCTCTTATTTGCAGTCAACTGGTATGGCAGTCGTTCTTCTACATAAATGAATATTGTGTATTTGATAAGCATGATAGAGCACGTATATTAGAAAGTTACCAAGAAGTGCTGCCGTTGTACGGGCATTCAAAATCATTATTTCATCAAATAGCGGGAAAATGCCAAAACCCTATATTGTTTCATGGCTTATCAATGGGAATGTTTCTTGCTAAATGTGCAAGAAGAGTTTTGAAGTACAAATTAAGAGGGGTAAAAACATATGAACCCGATGCCGCAGAAAGAACAACCGCTAATAAGCGTGATAGTGCCCGTGTATAATGTGGCAGAGTATCTATCTCGATGTATAAATAGTATTTTGGATCAGTCTTATCAAATGTTAGAGATCATTCTGGTTAATGATGGATCTACAGATGAGAGCGGGACTATTTGTAACAATTTTTCTGAAGAAGATAATCGTATAAAAGTAATTCATCAAGAAAATGCCGGAGTAAGTGCTGCCAGAAATGCAGGGTTAGATGTCGCTCAAGGTGAATGGATTGGCTTTGTAGATCCGGATGATTGGATAGAGCCGGATATATTTGAAAAATTGCACCAAGCAGCAATGCAAAATGTAAAGCAGGTTGCAATATGCGGATACATAAAACATTGTGCCAATGGCTGGACAGATAATCGTACTTGTCCTGAAATTGCAATGGTGGTTCCACACATAAATGTGTTAGAATATGTTTTAGATGAAGAGCACTTTGGCGGATTCATATGGAATAAGTTATTTGCCGGTAGTCTAATAAATAATGAAAACAACAAAATTCGATTTAGAAACGAATTTCACGTATGCCAAGATTTAGTATTTGTAATAGAAGCTTTACTAAATAGTAGTGATGTAGCTTACATATCAGAACCTTTGTACCATTATTGTTTGCGTGAAGGTAGCACTACAGAATCTTTTGGTGTAAAGCGATTGACAGAATTAGATGCCTGGGAACATGTGTTAACTGAGGTATCATCTGTCTCAAATGAATTAGAGCAGTTAGCACAATTTCGTTTAGCCGGCTCTGCTATAGGATTAATACGGGACGCTGTTGCATTTGATGGTGAGGCTTACATTCCTCCATTGCAGAAAAAAGCAAAAACTTATGCCAAATCATATTTATTATATGGTAAAACAGATTTGCGAATGAAATTTAGGGGTATGGCAATAATGCTATTTCCTAAATCCAGTTATAAAGTATGGCAGATGATAAAAAAGCAATATAATATTACTTGGTGGTATAAAGAACTCAAGGGAGATCATTTATGAAAATTACAGTGGTAGGATTAGGTTATGTAGGTATGTCAATGGCTGTTTTATTATCACAGGAGCATAACGTATATGCACTTGATATCTCAGAAGATCGAATAAATTGTATAAATGAAAAAAACAGCCCTATAGTTGACAAAGAGATTGAGGAGTATTTAGCTGAAAAACCTCTGAATCTTACAGCTACTATAAATGCAGAAATTGCTTTTAAAGATGCAGATTATATTATAGTAGCAACTCCAACAAATTATGATCCAAAGCTTAATTTTTTTGATACATCCAGTGTTGAAGCCGTGGTAAAACAAGCCCATGAAATTGCACCCAAAGCAGTAGTAATAATCAAATCAACAGTGCCGGTTGGTTTTACAACTAATCTATATCAGCAAGGATATAAACAGGTTTTATTTTCACCGGAATTTCTTAGAGAAGGACAAGCACTAAAGGACAACCTTTATCCATCAAGAATTATAGTTGGCTATCCAAATGGTGATGGATCTCTACAAGCTGTAGCAGAAAAATTTGCTCAATTACTTGAGCAAGCCGCTTTATCAGAAGAAACTCCGATATTAATTACTAACGCAACTGAAGCGGAAGCTGTAAAACTTTTTGCTAATACATATTTAGCATTGCGAGTTGCATTTTTTAATGAATTAGATTCTTATGCAGAGATGCGAGGGCTAGATACAAAGCAAATTATAGACGGCGTGGGGCTTGATCCAAGAATTGGTACTCAATATAACAACCCTTCTTTTGGATATGGTGGATATTGCCTACCTAAAGATACCAAGCAATTGTTGGCTAATTACCAAAATGTACCTAATAATATTATTGCTGCCATTGTTGACGCTAACCGTACACGTAAAGATTTTGTAGCAGATAGAATTTTAGAACGCAAGCCCAAAGTTGTAGGGTTATATAGACTAGCTATGAAATCCGGGTCAGATAATTTCAGACAATCTTCTATACAGGGAATAATGAAAAGGATTAAGGCAAAAGGAGTAGAGGTAGTAGTATATGAGCCTGCCCTAAATGAAAGTATCTTTTTCAATTCTCGTGTGATAAACGATTTGGAAATATTTAAAAAAGAAGCAGATGTTATTGTAGCTAATAGATATAGTGCTGAAATTGAAGATGTTATGGAAAAGGTCTATAGTAGAGATTTGTATCTTAGGGATTAATGTTTTTAAAATTGTTAGTTTTATGATAGGGGATTAGCTCAGGGATAAGGGATAAAGTCATGCAAATAAAGGATTTTTTAAAACGCCTGTTACCTCTTCCAACAAAATGGGCGATAATGCAAAATCAACAATTAATGTCAAAATTAGATGAGATTGAGCGTAATTTTGAGGAATTAAAACAACATCAAGAAATAATGAATGCTCAAGCCATAAAAAATCATGATTTTTCAAAAAAACGTTTTGCATTCTTTGAAAGTATGATTGAGGAAATTTATGACACAACTGTTGAAAATAAAAAAATATGTCCAATATGTTTAAATGAAGTTAGAGTGTTTTTACCTTTTGAAATTGATGGCAAACTCAGAAAAAATGCCCATTGCCCTTATTGCTTTTGTGCAGAAAGGCAGCGGTTTCTATGGTGTTATTTAAAAGAACATACAAATTATTTATCTGATGAAAGACAGGAAATTATAAAAATATTACATTTTGCCCCTGAAAAAGGTCTCTATGATAAATTTTCTGTCAAATCAAATATTAATTATTATCCTGTTGATATCAACCCATTGTGTAAAAGGATTACTAATGTTGTAGATATACAAGACATGCAATATGAAGATAATACATTTGATGTAATTATTTGTAATCATGTGTTGGAACATGTTCCGAACGATTACATTGCAATTAAGGAGTTAATTAGGGTATTAAAAAAAGGGGGAGAGGCGTACATCACAGCTCCGGTTTTCGGTTCGCTTGAAAAAACGATAGAAAATAATCCAATGCATAACACCCCGGAATCAAGGCAGCAGTTTTATGGACAACATGATCATTTAAGAAAATACGGAAGAGATTTTCCACATAGATTAAGAGGCACCGGTTTTAAAGTGACAACAATAAAACCAAATAAAATTTTTACAAATGATGAAATGACTCTCTATTGCATAAAGGATACTATATACGACTACATTTATAAATGTACAACACTTTAACATCACATTTTAAGGGAGAAACTTCATATGCTTACCATTGAAAATGCTTTTTTATTTGATATATGTATTGGTTATCCATTCGGCAAAATGTGGTTTGAAGATGCTCAAGTTAGCATTTCACCACAAGATGTCCCGGCGTCTTACTTGCTTAAAGGCGAGCAATTGGCAACTATAAAAGAATTAATTGTACGCAAAGAAAAGTCTGTAGTTCTGGTAGCGGAAGGTTTACGTGAAAGTGCTAATTCTTTGCTTCTTATGCCTAATATAAGTGTAACTCAAAAACCACAAATACCTAGTGTTGCTATTGGGGCTAGCTTTAATGACTATTGCTCCCTTGCAAAATATTGGTGGCCTGATTTAAATAAAGAAGGAGGGATTCCATATATAAGAAGAGATGGTTATGTTAACCCGGAATGCTATGCGGACAGTTATGATTTTCTTCGACTTAAACAATTTGCTGAATCAGTTTTATTGCTTTCAGTCGCCGCCTTTATTCTACCCGGTGATTCCAGCAAAGCTTATGCAAAAAAAGCACGGGAAATGACAGTAGCTTGGTTAATTGACCCTATTACTAAACAGACTCCTCACTTTAAGTTTTCTCAGATAAACCCCGGTAGTGAAAAAATTAGTTTTTACGGAACAATTGAGGCTCGCTATCTCATTTATGTATGTGAAGCTCTACAATTACTAAAACATATAGATGCTGTAACAGAAAGTGAATTTATTGCTTGCCAAGAATGGTTTGCTTCTTTATCTAATTGGTTTGAAACAAGTGACCAAGGAGTATTAGCAAAAGAAGCCAAAAATAATATTGGTTTTTGGGTTGATTTACAGCGACTGATTTATGCACGATTTTCCGGACAAAATTGCCTGGCAAATAAAATTTTTAATGAGGATGTATTTACTAAGATAGATAAACAAATTACTGAAAATGGACAACTCCCGCATGAAATAAAACGCACATTTCCATATGATTATGTAACTTTTACTTTGTTAGCTATGGCAGGGCTTAATGCAGCCAGTAGTAATGGTGACTTGAAACTAGCTGAGTTTTCCACAGAAGACGGGAGAAGTTTTCAAAAAGTGTTTGATTGGTTCAACCAAACACTGCATGTAAGCGGATTGGAAGAAAAGGCCAATACTTTAAGCAAGTTGGTACAGGCTCGGCAGGAAATAAGGCATTTAATAGCCGAAAACAATAACTTGCATGAAAAAAACAAATTGTTACCAACATTAAAAGCAGATGATATTTCAAAAGAACCTAATAATATACCAGATAATATTTGGCATCACTTTGATGTTACTAAAAAGGAAAATGTAGCATTACGTCATGCCTTGAATAACGAAAAGCAATTGTATAAATGTATGTCCATACAATATCGTGAAATCTGTTATTTGTTGCAAGAATCTAAAGCCCAATTGGTCAGTCAAAAGGAATTAGAAGAAAAGAACAAAGAACTTGAGAAAATAAATAGTTTTGCTAAATCTGAAATTGAAAAGAAAACCATAGAGCTTAATAATAAAGTTGTAGAGTTTGATAATAAAGTCAAACAGATTGAAGTAATAGAAAATTTAGCACAATCTGAAATTAAAAATTTGACTAATGAGTTGGAAATAATAAAAGTTGCTAAAAATAGTGAACTTAATCAGATGAAAAATGATCTGGATCTAGCAAAAAGTGAACTTAATCAATCAGAAAGTAATCTTAATAAAGCAAAAAATAATCTTAGTAATGTTAAAAATGAGTTTAGTAATGCTAAAAATGAG
>Ga0123355_10004103_pt1 | contig 21119 bp, 14 predicted proteins | sample TergutEmb28metaG_3_FD_89872 | JGI IMG/M metagenome (GOLD analysis project Ga0123355, IMG submission 89872) | Embiratermes neotenicus P1 segment gut microbial communities from Petit-Saut dam, French Guiana - Emb289 P1 | ecosystem: Host-associated > Arthropoda: Insects > Digestive system > Gut ...
CCAAGTGAGATTCATCACCAGATCTGTCAAGTGTATGGTGACAATGCGATGAGTGATGGCATGGTTAGGAATGGGTTCGGATGTTCAATGAAGGACGAGAGAACGTGCACGATGAGGCGCGAAGTGGGCGACCATCTTTGGTGAATGATGATTTGGTGCGTAAGGTCAACGAAAGGATGCGTGACGACAGACGTTTAACAATTTCTGATCTGTCCCTGCACTTTCCTCAGATATCAAAGACTCTACTCTATGACATCGTCAGTAGTCATTTGGGTCGCAGGCGGCCGCATTCTATGAGGAGGGTATACAAAAACTTCTGCCACGCTACGATAGGTGCCCCAATAATGGCGGCGAATATGTGGAAAAATAGTTTGAAGAATGTAGAATCTGATAGCAATAAAACTTTATACGAAACCTTACTCGATTTTTACAGCGAAACGGTACTTACTTTCCGAATAAGCCTCGTATAAACATATATAAAGGTAAAAGAATTCCCGATACAGGCCTGGAGTGACCCAGAGGGTTCCAGGAAGTTAAGGTTCCCAGAATTCATGACAAAGGCACAGAATGGTGGTAAGTTTGTCAGCCTTATGCGCCGGTCGCCTTTACCCCCAGGAAATTCTCCTGGTACTCATCTATGTTAGGGGCTGCGTCGACCCCAGGGCCATAGTGCGATCGGAAGCATTTTATGTCAATGAAAAATTCCAATGACACCAGCCGGGAACGAAACAGCGACCTCCAGATTTGTAGCACAGCACCTTAACCACTGTGCCACAGCGGAAAAATTCCAATGAAACCAGCTGGGATCGAACCAGCGACCTACAGATTTGTAGCACTGAACCTTAACCACTATGCCACCGCGGCCCCTTATATATATATATATATATATATATATATGTGTATATAACTTACAGCAGGTATCCTGACTGTGATATAAAACACGGAAAAGGAGAGCTACAACCTCTATGGAGATATTCGTTTATAGGTGCAGAATTTATTGAAATGAATAAATATATATATAAATAAATATATATATATATATTTATATTTCAAACACATAAAAGACATGGCGTTCAAACCAAAAATAATACGATTAATTTTGAACCCAACAAAATGTATTCACGAATAAACTGTATGACAAACATTACAAGTCGTTCTTTCTTAGACGATACTGAGTTGGGAATTGCACTCAACCACCGAATTTCCCATCCGTTTTGCATAGGAACTGGTACTTTAACATGAAATGCGCTGTGATATAGGCAACCCAACACACATAACTGCAAGCTGTGTCACGGCACTTGCAGGCGGCTCGTTTTATTAGCAATTCCCCGACCAATAAAGAGCATCCGCACAAAGCAGTTCTACCAACCTGCTCCTTATCATATGCAACAAGCTAGGTGTTACAGCCGTCATCAGAATGTCATTTGCTGACGTTAAGATGGCGCGTCCCTAAGACGTTTGCACAGTGCGGTTCGCTCTTTATGGCCGCACGCATACTGCTGGCGCTTCTCTGCAGACTTGGGCCCATCAAAATTTATAGAGGGTGCCGGAGAAACTGTAAGTGATTTATGAAACTAACACAGTCAAATAATTCCTATGCATTAACAACTTTATTATCGAGCTAATGCACAATATATAATATGTAGATACAATTAAAATTATAAAATATTTAAAATTGCTCCAACATGTTTCGGATCACAGAGGATCCATCATCAGGGAGCCTTGTACAGTGCTTGACTAAAAATTACAATAATGATTTTTAATATTTTATAATTTTAATTGTATCTACATATTACATATTGCGCATCATTTGAATAATGCTGTTTAATTATCATTGATGCACGGTGCAAACATGAAAATTCCTATGCACGGTGGAAATCACAGTTGGTAGTCGTTACGAAATGGGACAGACGGTAGTAAATTAAAAGTATAGTGGATCGGTATTGCAGGGTCTACCTTGGCTGAAAACTTTCATACCGTACTGGGGGTGATTTCAAGCGTCCGCCCCAGCAATATGAGATCTTCGCTATTCTGGGACGTTGCGAAGCGTTTAACGGTAGTTAGATACCGACGTTTCGGAACGACCTTGGGGTTTCCATATTCAAGGGTCACTGACTGACGCTTGAAGATTGGATCGATGGGTTGTCCACAAACGTCCGTAACTACCATTCAATTCGGTGTAAATCTCGGAAGAGCGAAGGTGTTCATACCCTACTTATAGATAGCAGTACCGCTCAAACAGATTGTTACCCTGTCAGGTATAGTTGTTTCATATAAATGTAGCCGCCTTTACATACCTTTGTCATCGTGAATATTCAGTGAATCCGCGAAGTCAGAAACTTTCCTAAGCGTCTAATGCGTATTCGGATCAATACGAAATACGCAAAGTGCAAACAAGGGTAATACTGATAACAGCTGCTTTCCACCAAAATTAACACAGGTTCTAAAGTAAATATATATATATATAGGGACCGCGGTGGCACAGTGGTTAATGTGCTGTGCTACAAATCGGAAGGTCACTGGTTCGATCCCAGCTGGTGTCATTGGAAATTTTCATTGACATAAAATCCTTCCGATCACACAATGGCCCTGGAGTCGAATCAGCCTCTAACAGAAATGAGTACCAGGAATATTTCCTGGGGGTAAAGGCGGGCGGTGCCTAAGGCTGACAACCTTACCACCATCCTGTGCCGTTTTCATGAAATCCGGGAACCTTGACTTCCTGGAACCCTCTGGGCCACTCCAGGCCTGTAACGGGACTGCTTTACTTTTTATGTGTTGTATGGACCTACTACAAGTGGAGAGACACACGTACAATTTCAGGGGTAAGTAACTTAGTTACTGTCTTCATCCATCACCTTCCGTTTTCATTTCTTTGTTTTCTAGCTCTACCTCCTGCTCCCTTTCCTATATATTAGTAAATTATTTACATATTTATCACCCCCCCCCTCCCCCAAGACGACATAATCTCGAACAGTTATGCCACATCTGTAAATATGTGAAATTACACGTTGCCAAACTGACGACGTACGAAACACATAAAACACAAAAATCTACCTACAGATACATTTTTTTAATTAAAATTATGCACATCATTCCTTGGGAATGTTCAGCGCACAACTGAATAAGAGAAAACATTTATTCGTTAATCTCATTTGTCTGGGTTTGGTGGGAGGGGGGTAAAGCGTCAACATCCTCTTCCAACCCCTCCCCCTCCCCCATCGATACAACACCCTCGTGTGACACGCAAGTAGCGAGTCGACTGAGGGTCCACCGTTCATGGCGTTATAACAAAATATGCATCCGGCCTCTGAACTTGCTCTGAACATCATATAATATGTTCTGAGAAAGGAATTCGCTGCATGCAAGAAAGCTCACCGCTTTCAAAACATCACAGTCGACTGCCATTTTAATAAAGTGCGCAGACCGATACATGATGACGTAGGGATATTGGCAGGAGACGAGTTTGGTTTCATATTATATGCAAAAATGTACATAATGTCATACTGGCGCGCAATAGAGCTTGTTGTGACGTAAGAGTATCATCATCAGCAGCAGCAACAGCAGCGTCATTTTGTATTCACATCTCTACCTGTCCCTGCTACAATAATTCACCTTTTAAAGACGAGAAGTAACCTCTTTTAGTTCCAGAACTCGTGCGTACCGCGGAGTAAACACTTTCCGTCCCCGTTATTAAACGTAACCTGTGATAGGAGAGTGGAGAAAAATGCACAGGGAGGAGTTTATGGTTTGCATTCCTCACCAAATATTACACGAGTGATAAAATAAAGAAGAAGTTCGGCAAAGCATGTGGAAAGCATGGGGGATAAGGGAGGTCCGTATAGAGTTTTGGTGGGAAAACTAGAGGGAGTCACTTGGATGACAATCGTAGATTGGACAATATTAAAATGGGCCTTAAAGAAGCCGACTGGATTGATCTGGCTCAAAATAAGGACAAATGGCGGGCTATCGTGAGCCCAGAAATAAACATTTAGGTTCCATAATGTACGGGGAACTACTCGAGAAAATATTAGTTTCTCAATTAGGACTTAACTCCGTGGAGTTTTTCAGTTGATGCTGAGTAAGACAAAAATCGCTGTTTGTCATGAGATACAAAACACATAAATACACTGTGTGGGCAGAATGTGGAAATTCTGCGCGTTAAACCTGGTGGTACGTATTGGAACCACTGGCCGATAAAGGGTTAATGTTGTTTCAATTGTCTGACCAGCACCCCTGGAACGTGTGGTTTCTGTTGATACAGCAGGTTCCGGGGCTCGTTCTTCACGTCTCATTGTCACAAACACAGGTGGCAGCTCCGTGCTCGAAACTGTGCTCCCTGGTGGATAGAAACGGAACTTAATTCACAGAAAGTCGAGCAAAAAGAGCAGGAGATAAAGCTGCGAAACGGATAAAGCACATGAAGAAAGAGGGGTGAAGTAATAAGACACGAAAGAAAATATTTATAATCAAACTTAAACAAACATGGATCTCTTCCACTAGCATTATATATTACCACAAGACCGTTCTTAACTTTACAAATGTTGCGAAAATGACGCTGTAGCAAATGAAGCACGTATTCTTGGTTCCAGCAGTTCTCCACAGATGACTCCATACCGGTGCGCTTAAGTTCGCGATAAACTTCCGAATGAGGTTCGTCATTAAAATTGGTAGCTGCACCCTTTACAGGAAGACACATCAAGGGACTGCGGTTGGAAATAATTGCAAGGTGGGCCTAACCGCGAACAATGAACGAAGGTATTGTAACAGTAATCAAACCCGTGCTTAATTAAATTGAACGGAGCTGTGTTCAACAACGAGGAGACGTACACGGTATAAAAAAGTTCCACATAGCAATTGATTAATAATATTGAAGGAAATAATTAGGCCCTTGCTGTGAGAATTAGAGGGAACGTAGTCATAAACTGTGTTTATGGACAAGATGCACGGTTTCTGAATCTTAAAAGTGGAGGTACATGTAGACAGGGGAAGTCCCTAACACGTTAATTTGCAATAACAGCAGTAATAAGAGTACAAAAAAATTGTTAACATTCTGGCATAAAGATTCAAAGTGTCAGCACTTAATACTTATAAAGTGATATTTATTACCGCCTAAAAACATAACATATATAATCAAGAATATGACAAAACTTTGTAGTTAACTTCTAGACGACATGTTTCGGCTGTAAAACAGCCATTATCAGGCCAAAATAGAACACAGTCTAGGTACATGGAAAGTGTGCACTAGACTGTGTTTTACTTTGGCCTGATGATGGCTGTTTTACAGCCGAAACATGTCGCCTAGAAGTTAACTAAAAAGATTTGTCATATTATTGATTATATATGTTGTGTTTTTAGATGGCAATAAATATCAATTTATTATTAGAGCACAACTAGATGGCTCTATTAAAAGAAACTTAAAACTTATCTATGACAAATACTAAAACGCGACTGTTTTTTGACACTTCGCTGATATGTTTGTGTGGCCACAAACGCAAAGCAGCTATCAATACACGATGCCATTTTCCTTCCAGAAGTCTGTATCAGGCTAAATGAAACTAGACAATGTAAGAATAACGTAACATAGTGGAGCGTTCGCGTAATATTTCTACCTCTCCGGCTATACTCACAACCCGGTATCATTTCATTCTACGACAGCGATATTATGACGACTTTAAGTCGCCGGGCAACAACAACAACACATACTTAATTCTTCACGTAAAGTGCCCTAAGGTTTCTCCCGATTTTAACCAAAATCGGGTTTCTGGACCGATTTTTTTCATAAGATCCCCCCCACTATCAAATTTCACGGAAATACGTCCGGTGAGAGCCGTGCTGATACTTGCAGACAGACGGACTGTGTGAACGCGCCTACAAAGAGGCAAACCAAGTGCTAGTAAAACCGAGGAGTCAAATCGTAACACCCTGTACATGTAATTGTACTGTTGTTACAGTGACGACAAAACACATCGGTAACTATAACCAATCGAGAAATGGTAACTACATTAAACACACTTCAGTAATTAATGTTTTGTGTGTAACGCCTCTACATTAATTAACTGCACGTTATATATGGGCAGTGCGGTAGCACAGTGGTTAAGGTGCTGTGCTACATATCGGAAGGTCGCTGTTTCGATCCCAGCTGGTGTCAGTGGAATTTTTCATTGACATAAAATCCTTCCGATCGCACTATGGCCATGGGGTCGACTCAGCCTCTAACAGACATGAGTACAAGCAGTATTCCCTGGGAGTAAAGGCGGCCGGTGCGTAAGGCAGACAACCTTACCACTATCCTGTGCTGTTTTCATGAAACCTGGGAACCTTAAATTCCTGGAACCCTCTGGGTCTGTCCAGGCCTGTAATGGGACTGCTTTACGTTATTTTTATATAGCTTTCTCTGTATAACGTAACTTACCTTTACCAACGAACAAAGACAGAAACGCTGGTCCGAACGCACACAGCAGTTCTTCAAAGATCTTAACTTCCCTTCATACCGTGTTTATAGAGGACTTTCAAGAGGGGACGAGGGGCTGGCTGTTTCAATTTGTATATATAGACACACCCAAAATACGCATTTAAAAAAATTATAAATTAAAATAACATTTTTGAAACAAGCGACGAGTATTTGTCCATTCGGGAAGGAAAGTACAAGATGAAGAAGGCGGCAGAAGTAGATGACACAGGGCGCCGAGACGGTCAAGCTACGGCCGACCAGGCTGCAGTGTTTTGGGAGTTTGAATTTTAAACTGGACTCCTTTGTGTATGCGACTATCGTTGATCATACGGATACGTAATTCCCACTTGCACCGGAACGTCCGGCATGCAATTACTGCGTAACTCGGGGAGACTCTCTGTGCTTTCTTTTGTAGACAGGGGTCAGAAGTTATTACTTAAGACTCGTCATTATTCTGCTCCCCCCCCCCCCAACCTCACACGCACAAACCGAAATCGTACTATAAAATGACCACAAATGTTGCCTTTCACACGGCTTCTGATTTATTAATTATGATATATACTGAAGGTATGTAGTACCATGTACTGAGATTACTTTAGGTCATCCGTTCGTAACCTGCAGTCCACGGACCCCCCCAAGAACCTCCTCACGGGGTCCGTAAATAGATTTCAGGGGATGCGTGTACTTGGATGGAGAAAAAATTACAACTTTACTTTCACTAACCTCTAACAGATATTCAATAACGAATGTAGGAAACAAAATAATTTATTGCTTCGACACACCAAACGTCTGTTAACTTCAATAAATCTCACTATTTTATGCATTTATTTATTTATTTTTTTTGAAAAGTGGTCCATAGGTTTCACCAGACTCTCAAAAGGGCGCCAAAGGTACAAAAAAGTTTTACATTTTACATTCCACGCAATATGGTAAAGTACAACTGTTACAATGTACACCAACAAATGCACACACTTTTTATAATTACAGTAATATTTTAACATACACAAACTCCTGCATATTTCAGGCCTTAAAGGTCCATCATCATTAACAGATGGAAACCCATGTCTAAAAGACCAATGCGAAGACCTAAAACACGTTGGGAAGACGACGTTTCGGAAGATATAACGAGCATAAACGTAAGGAATTGGAAGAAAGCAGCACAGAATAGAGACAATTGGAAGAAAGTGGTTGAGCAATCCAGAACCTTATATAGGTTGTAGCTTTTTGTAAGAAGAAGAATGGCCCATCATCAGGGAGTGCACAGTTCTATAAAACAATCTTTAGAACCTTATTATCGTCTTCAATCTGTGGGACTGTGAGAAGTTCATCACTGTATGATGCAAAGAGACGGATATGTGCAGAGTAATTGCAGCAGTACAGTGAACACACTCAAACATACAGGCTGCTCCAATTACTGTGCGCATATCCGTCTCTATAAACCGAACACCGAAGAAACTGATACATTTCCACATATTGGAGATGATAATTACGTCTAACGATTGTTTTATGGAACTGTGCACTCCCTGATGGTGGGCCAGCGAGGTCCGAAATATTAAGGAGGTTGTGTATATTAAAAAATTATTGTGAATTTAACAATGCGTGCGCATTTTGTTGGTTTATATTGTAACAATGGCAAAGAGAAGTTCAGTGTCCCTCAGGTGTAGATAATGGTATACTACAACAGGCGAATGTTGTACTCTGGTTATATATGCCATTCTTTTGTACTAACACAGATGGCAGCTCGGTGCTCGAAAGAGTGTCATCTGACGAACAAAGAAGTAACTAAGTGTAACAGAGAACAGAAACTGAGGGCGTTTGAAAACATGGCGTTGAGGAGAATATTTGGACCTAGGAGGGACGAGGTAAAGGGGGAATGGAGGAGACTGCATAACGAGAAGCTAAATGATTTGTACTCCTCACCCAATATTGTGCGGGTGATAAAATCGAGAAGAATGAGATCGGCTGGGCATTTGGCGCGTATGGGCGAGGAGAGGGGGGCGTATAGAGTCTTGGTGGGGAACCTGGAGGGAAGGAACCACTGGGGAGACCTAGGCGTAGATGGGTGGATAATATTAGGATCGATCTCCAGGAGGTGGGATGTAGGTATATGGACTGGATTGGGCTGGCCCAGGATAGAGACAGGTGGTGGACGCTTGTGAATGCGGTAATGAATCTTGGGGTTCCGTTAAATGACTCTGCACCATGGAGTAAGTAAGTAAGTAAGTAAGTAAGTAAGTAAGTAAGTAAGTAAGTAAGTAACAGAGATCAGAGTTAGGAGAGAAGGGGGAGAAGCATGCGCGATAAAGGAAGAAAGGGGGTGGGGAAGGGTAGAAACTACGAAAGCAGTGATTCTCGGAAGATATTAGAGGATAATTCGCATTAGTAGGACTAAATGCATAAATTGGTTTAAAAGTTACGTTAAAGCCTGCAGCACGTGCTTTTGTGACGTTCCCTTACGCGGTGACAAGCGGAACTGTGAACCGACTTATTGACATGGGTGTGCAGGTGCGAATCTGCATTGTTCGCGTCGGCTTATGTCTGCTTGGTGGTAACGAAACCAATTTGTCGTGTAGCAACCGATTCTCCCTCCCTTTGCGACTTCTGCTCCTCTCCGTGTCAAGGGCCCATATTCAACCCCACCGTCCTACCCGTTCTGGTGCGTGACCTAAAAATTCAGTCGAATCACCATTGTATCATCAGCAGCCAACTGATACTTTCCCTGCCGAGATGCGGAACAAAATCAGCATTTCTAAATGTGATTCGGAAGGCAGAAATACTTCTTAGTCCATTTTGCCAAGTAGGCAGAAAATCGTCTCAGATCAGAATCTTTTGTCTTTCAGTTGCCAACCAACAATATAAAGATCAATATGTACAGAACTGTAATTCTGCCTTATTTGGTATGGGTGTGAACCTTGGTCTTTCAAATTGAGGGAGGAATATAGGTTCAGGGTATTCGAGATTAGGGTGCTGACGGGAGTATTTGGACCCAAGAGGGACGAGGTAACAGGGGAGTGGAGAAGATTACATAACGAGGAGCACTATGATACGTACTTACCAAATATTATTCTGGTGACAACAGGAAGGAGATGGGCGGGGCATGTGGCACGTATGGGGAAGACAGGTGCCTACAGAATTTTGTTGGAGAGACCTGAGGGAAAGGGACCAATTTGAAGACCTAGGTGTAGATGGGAAAATAATATTGAAATGAATCTTTAAGAAGTGGGGTGGGGAATGGATTGGATAGATCTGGCGAGGATAGTGCCAGGTGGCGGGCTCTTGTAAAAGCGGTAATGAACCTTCGGGTTCCATAAAATGCGGGGAATTTCTTGACTAGCTGTAGACCTGTTGGAATGTTAGGAAGGAGTTAGTTAGTTAGTTAGTCATTGAACGTAGACTCAAAACTTTGCACATGTAAGCCAAAGATACGGTGATGAAGTATCCTTTGTTGTGCTTTGTAAAAACACTATAATACTTATACGTACAGTGTGAAAGGGAAGAAAAAGGTATGGACATGAGAAAATACATGGGGGTGAATTTGGGAACGAAGAAAAATACAAAGTTCAGAACTAGACAAAGAAACAAGTAAGGTGATACAGAAAAGGAAAATTAGAAGACCTAAAGTTGAACACACCTCTATTTAAGCTTGGAATATATAACTGTTTGGAGCAGAGTGCTACAGAGTGTCCAATTTATGAGGTCAATGAAAGTCGGCCCTCCAAAGAGCTTTAAGACTTCAAACGCCGAATTAAATCCCATCTGCCATTTGCTAGCCTTACTAGGAGCTCAGCATATTTTCCACTTTAACAGGATAAGGGTTAAAAGAACAAGACGGCTGCATCTCTGCAGTTCAACTGACCGCATTTGAGAGAAGAGTCTCGAAGTGGTATAAAATCCCGGCAGATGCAAGTTAGGTATGCGATAAAGCAGCTGAGTTCAGAGGACAGGATAAACACGACACCCAATATGTGCGAAGCTTACACTCGCTGAGCTAATCGAGTAATTCGCTGCCGTTTATGGGATCTGAAGCTTCATTGCCGTGTTCACAAAAGCGAATCAATGGTCCTTTTCCCGAGCCACAGAAACACAGTTTATTCCACCCAACTACACTTAACATTCTAATATTACAATTCCATCTACGTCTTCGCCTTTAAAACTCTCAATTCCTTTCATGAAATCCCATGAATTTAAATTAACATCTATGTAATGTTCCTATTGTACGGAATCTGTAATGATTTCCTTCCATTTTTCATTGTGTAAACTGATTTATTGAATGTAATATTTAACCTTTTAAAGCCTACTGGTTACGTGATGCACCAACAGCTTAACATTCAACAACTGTACGCTCTGCCCACGCTGTATTTATGAGTTTTGTATTTATCTGAGAACAAACAGCGACTTGTGCCACTTACAGCATAAAATGATTGGTTTTTATAACCAAGATCAAAAGTGTTTACAGCGCGGTACGGACTGGGTCTTTAAATAAAGCGGTCTGACATTCGTCTTTAAAGGGTTAAAAATTCGGCCCAATCTCACAGATGTTTAGGGAAATAATCCTTCTAATTATTTGAATTTGTAGTTCACATGAAATTCCAGCAGATGCCACATGCTGCCACAGACAGTTTTATAATGGATGAGATTTTTAACCCATTTAGCTTAAACACGTGCACATAACGTTGAAGTAATTGACACTTTGTATTTAAACGGAGAATTTCTCACCTGTGAGTCATCCTGCGTGAATATGGCGTCGAAAGCAAACATTTTCGGAGCCGCTACACCGACGCGTCGGTCCTCAGGAGCCGCAGAGCCGCCACAAGCCGCAGGGTCGAACAGCGTCACTTGTTTCTTGCGGCTGTCGACGCTGAAGAACGACACCGTCCCCCCAGCAGGTCCCTGGCTATCAAAGTTTGCCGCAGCAGAAGAAGTGCCTGCGGGGGGCCCCCCGCACACCCGTAGCATCACCTTCACCTGTACACACATCATAAAGTTGGTGAGGTTTCAAATTATATCAGTAGTAGTAACTGTGAAGATTAATATAAAGGTCTTCTGGGATATAGCGCCATGTAGTTTGATAGACAGGTACTAAAGTGAAGGAATTCTGTTTCTACCATTCCTTACCCTGAAGCTGGAGGAATATTATGCGCCCGAAACTTCGGCCTCACCCTGTATCACAGTTTATATTTTTCAATCTGCGCATTTTCGATAGCTAATCCACGATACAACACAAAAAAAAATGCATATAATCCCCCCCTCCCCAATATTTATGTCAGAATATCCACAAGGTATCATCATCATCAGGGAACCAAACCAAAACAACACAACGTAAAACCAAATTAGCCACTTTTATGCACGGTTGACATGGTGTGAAAGAGTCAAATATTTAATATGTGGACTTTTTTGCAGAATAGTTGTGTAAGTGTACTGGATCTTGATATACTGAGCTAACTTTCGTTAAGTACGTAGGCTGCCTGCGAGATACTGTGTATTAAGGTCCAGCACGCGGCGGCTTATTTGGTTGAGGCACTGCGCCACAAGCCGAAAGGTCGCGGGTTCGATTCCCGATGGCGTCATTGAAAATTTTCATTGACATAATCCTTCCGGTTGCACTATGGCCTTAGGGTCGACTCAGCCTCTAACAGAAATGAGTACAGGGAATATTTTCTTAGGGTTGGCAACCTTACCACCTTCATGTGCCGCTGTCTAGAAATCTGGGAGCTTCAGCCTCCTGGAACCCTCAGGGCCTACCCAGGCTTTACCGCTATTAGAAAACACAACAGGATGCCACACACCAAGACTACGATTGGGGTCCGTATTACAGTGTCCATTTTTCAATTTCTCAGCAAAACTTCACATGCACTGACATGTGAACACGATACACAAACTCCCATACGTTTCGGCATTTCTTGAGTGCCATCATCAGGCAGTCCCTATATCAGTCAATGTTGTGCTCTTCGAATTGGTCCGAGATTGTTTACCCATTTTGTTCACATTTAAATGCATCAGAGATTGGTTTGATAAAATGTATTTTGCATCATGCACGGTATGTACAATATTAAAAAATATATCCATTTTCCTTTAAGATATTTCCTCCAGATAGCAGCATCGCTCATTAAACATTTTAATAAGTTACAAATATTGCACTATAAATGTAACTTTTTTTCCCATAAAAATTTATAGTTTGAGTTCGTTGTTTGTGACGAAGTTTGTACTTAATAATTTATCGTTCAAATTTAAACAGACTTTATAACGTTAAGCTAAATTAATTTAAAAAAAAGGAGAAACGGTAAAAGCAGACAAGTTCGTTTAACAAACGCACAAAACAAGTCTCTGACTTCATGCTAACTACATCGCAAATATTCGCACGCAAGGCCGTAAAAGTCGCGTTTCTTTGGTGCGGACATAAATAGTTCCACTCTGAATCGCCAGTTACTATAAAGTAACCAATGATTATGAACATTATTATTATTATTATTATTATTACAACGCTTACACACCCAGGTCACGTGATCCAAGTACACAATTAAAAGATCCGGGATTTATAGGTGCAGGCCACAGTACGTTGTGTGAAATGTCTGTATTATAAATGCATCGGGCGAACACTCTTGTGAGGTAACCGCACCTCATGCAGAGAGGATGCAGTTACTTAAATAAGGAACAGAAACTTGAACACGTTTCGTCGTTCAAACAAACTTACACGCGCGAAATCGATATTTATACCTACTACCGTACAGGGCGGGCATCCTGATTTCTAAACTATCAGTTAAAACCTATGATTATATAAATAAATGAGTGCACGAACTGGCACATTTTGAGGAGCTGACAGTTCCTCAGCTAGTCAAAAAACTCCCCGCCTTTTAAAAAATCTCAAGGTTTATTACAGCAGGGGTGCAAAATACACAGTGGAATACACTTTTGTATGGTGGCACCGAATATTTCCAGCATAGTTTATTATCCATACCAACAAATGCACAACTTGTATATATACATGCATATACATAAACAATGTTTTATATGTCGTAAATACACCTATATGCTTCGATTCATCTGCATCATCTTGAGGGAGTCTTATTCTTCTAAATGGGTAAAATTACACGTTTTTCTAACTTGAAAAAAATAGAAGGATAAAACACCCTGAAGATGATGCAGTTGAATCGAAACATGTAGGAGTACTTACGACATATAAAATATTGTTAAAGCATATGTTGTGTATTTGTTGGTATGAATAATAAACTGTACAAGCTGCATGGTACAGATAACAAAATTTTAAAAAAAAAGTCAGCATTATTCAAGTTCCCTCCGGCTCACATACAAAAATGTGTATCAGTTCACAAGTACCGGGTATAAAGCACCAGATGTCAGTGGGGTTCACAGGCTACTGTAGAATCGTGGGTCCTCAGTATGGGACGTATCTCATGTCAAAATTCTGGCGTCCAAAACTTAAAAGTGGCACTTAGTTTTTTTTGGAAAAATTGGCCCACCCTTGAAATGTTAAAACAGCCCAACACCGGTCGGTATCTTACTTTGATGCACCCATTTCACACCATCAAATACTACTGCGTTAACCCTTTAAAAGCCAAGTTAAATCCCATCTGCCATCTGCTGGCATTATTAGAAGCTCACCATATTCTCCACGTTAGCAGGGTAAGGGTTAAACTTGTTTTAATAATATACTCCCATCTATGTCTTAGTTTTCAGAGTGGTCGCTTTCCTCTATGGTTTCGTACAGGGACTGTGTTTACGGTTATCTACTTGCATGCTGTACTTTCCGCCCATTTCGCCATCTTAATAATTTATGACTGATGTAATGCCCGTTAAAATTTTAGTGTCAGAATTTGCCAAAAGATTACGGTTGTCGACAACCCTTCAATTAACCCAATTAATATAGAGATGGCGCAAAAGCCCCTTGGCACTAGAGGCAAGAAATTCATATCGGGTGCGCAGTAACTTATGTGTCAGCCCGTAAAACACACTTCGAAGGACATTTTGAATCCGTATTACATTTTCAAGGAAAATGCAAGCTCTGGAGTTGAATAGATCTGAAACGACGACGTAACAAGTGGCGCTGCTACTCAGACGCAAGTTTTCTCGTCAAAGATTACGAATGTAATACCGACTGAAGCGTAATTCATACGGCCGTTTATTGCTGCCATCTTCCGTTCCCATCCTTAATTACTAACAACTTTAGCCTATAAAAATCTAACGTAACGACAGGATTTGAAATAAATGTGGTAATACAGAACAAGGTGTTGATATCCAAACATTATTCTGTACTTCAGTAGAAGGAAGGCAAGTCTTCTTGCCTGTATTAATTCTGCGGTATGGCATTTTATTGATGTGGCCTGTACATTCATTTTTCGTAATTCCCCTTCCTCATGAGCCGACTATTTGAAAATAACCAAAACGCTCATCTGTGTTATTTTTGTATCGATCTTTTTCTTCGCCAACTTAATTCCAAGCCAATTTTTATTACTGCATAACAAATTGGGGAATACGTGCCCTGACGTCACGCATTACTCAGACACCTTCAAGGCAGGACTGAAGCAAAAAATAAAAGCACCTTCGGCCAGGACAGCTTGTCTTCCGGAAGAGTCTCAAACCCAGGACGCTCGCCAGAAAACACAGTATCAGTGGTTTCTACCTTTCAGCGTTGTCCATTGTTACAATTTGTTATTTGCCTGTGAAAGTATTTATTTAAGGCCTAAGTGAAGCAGCAGCCTGGAATGAAAAGGGCTCTTTTCAAGATGGCATCCAGCACTAGATCAAATTAACCTTGTTATTTCGGATGCAACATAAAACCTTTCTGTAACATTGCAGAAAATTCTGTGGTCGCTCCATGATGTTCAACCGACCGAATTTTACTACCGTCTCTACGCCATCTTGTTTAGAAAGACAGAAGATAGAGAAAGGAGGGGAAACGCATCGTAAGAAAACCTTCGAAAGACTTTTAAACTGTAATGAAAAGTCGTAAAATGGTGAAGTTCTCCGATCTTGCGGAATAGCAGCTTCTGCCACAAAGAGCTGCATACAAGCCAAACCTCTCCCGGCGAGGACATAAATTCTATCTACTTAAATGAAATTTGCTTTTCAAAACTGAAACATGAGAGTGACTGCTACGGATGATGCCTGATTAAAGGTTTCCGATTTCATCCATAAACGTACTGTAGCTACAAGATGTGATACACCCTGGGTCCGCAGTTCCCAGGAAAAATGAATCGTGAAAATCTTAACAACCAACAGCAAACCAAAGAACGAAAGAAAGTAAGAATGGAAGAACGAACTAACCGACAAAAGAGACAAACAAAATAACAAACAATGAAAACAAGCAAGCAATCAACCAATAAACCAAGCAAATATATAAAAAATCAAACAAACAAAATTCAAGCACTATGGTGCACTCACGGTTGCTCAAACAGTCAAGAAACTCCCCGTAATTACAGAAACTCCCCTTAATTACAGAAACTCCCCGTAATTACAGAAGCTACATGTTCATTACCGTGTTCAAAACAGCCGGAAACTAGTTTCAAGTTTGAGACATATAAAGCTAATACCACACCTCCAAAATATTTGCTCAAGATTCATTTTAATATTATCCTACAATCCATGCGTAGGTCTTACAAGTGGCGCCTTTCTTTAAGATTTTTTATTCAGTTATTTTTGAGCATTTTATCTTCTCGCCTAAGCGTGCTACACGCCTTGCAATCTCATGCTGCTATGTTTTATCATTTACTATAATTACGTAAATACGATATAGATGGAGTCGACTGTATGCTTAATTAAATACCAAGCCATGAAGGCATACAATTGAGTGGAGGCACAGCGTCACGTATTCTAAACCTCGACGTTGGAGAGCAGTGGCTGCTTTAGAAAGGGGGACAAATGTCCCTTCAATTTTTTTACATTTTGAAATATTATTTTGGCTGCTGAGTCGAATAGAAGCAAATAAAAAATTAAAAACTATTCCTGAACTATTAATTTGGGTGGTGTAAAGACGGAAAAAACAGAAAACCTGCTTTCAAAAAAATCTTCCCTATCTTACTAAGCTGGGTTCTTCACAAATTACAGTTCTTAATGCCCATGGTCGATTTTGACCCCCCCCCCGCCACTTTGCCGATATCTCTACAATATCAGGATTTGTGGGCCTCAGAGCCTGCCTGGACGCTTTGCTGGGTAGAAAATTTTCTTGCTCATGCGGGTGCCACTTTGTCCACCACAAATCCCACAAGTATTACCCTGGGATCGAGCTTGATCCTCCACGGCGAGGGGCAGGCGACTAACCCCTTGGACCATGGTTTGACAAATATTCATTTAAATCGTATGCTAGATTTCATTCCTACCTCACAGACAATACAGTCGGTCTGTATTATAAACGAAAAAGAGATTGCTTAGGGCAGTGTTTCTCAGCCTTTGTGAGACCGCGGCCCGGTAAATTCTTTTTTCATAGGACGAGGGCCCGGTCCCAACAAATTTACTAGTATTTACCTTTCCATTTTTTAAGTTCATACATTAAACTAACATAAGCATTAATAATTAATTATGGCATAATCTTAAAGAGTATTAGTACACTTATGTATACGATGTGGCATGTTGACAAATATAAAATTACATTTAAATTAGTTATTAATCACTGGACTAATGAAATCTTGTAGCATATTGTAGTTTCCTCAGGCCAGCATCTGGGTCTGTGTTTTTCGACACATTCACGAATATTTTTCTCCTCAGAATATTTCCACTATAAAACATTTATTAATGAAAATTGCTTAGGAAACTAAAATGACAAATTCCGGGAGAACTTCTCGCGGCCCGGTATAATTGATGCCAGGGCCCGGTACCTGGCCGCAGCCCGGCGGTTGAGAAACACTGGTTTAGGATGACAATCGGCTTTGTTTGTGAAAGTCAAATAAATACACAAAGTGCGGAATGTTACAGTAAATGTAAGTAAACGTACCGCACACCGCACATTAAATAAACAGTATTCAGGAGTACAAGACATTACTGTAGAGCACTTAACATGTAAACAATTTACGTCTACAAAATGGCGAAAAAACAATTAAAATAATTTCACAGTTGCTTACATATTGTAACAACAGTTTATGACATGTTGCAACCAGAAGTTAATTAAAAACGTTAGAGGCATTTTTAAATATAAAGTATTTTCGAAAAAGAATAAGACCTTGCTGACCCATGCAGTTTGTGGTGTTATACATACGTATATCCCTCAGTACATTTAATAATAAAAGTACTCTACACGACCACCCTTCGTAACTTTGTTGTCCCGACGCGCTCAGTCTGATAGGTCATCCTCTTTCAGGAAACGGCCGTGGTTCACCGAATCACATATAGTTTTAATTATTTCTTTTTTTAACTTGTTTTATTTACTCAATTTATTCTTGATATAAAACAATGGAGTTCTATATCCAGTAAAACAACTAGATCATTTCCAGGAAACTAACACAGTCACTTCTCTGTACTCCTACTTACACCACACTCGTATGTGACTGAATTCGCACTGGATTGCTAGCGTCCGTTATCAGCTCCCAACCGTTTCTTCGTTTAAATCTCTCTCCCGTACTCCCCTCCTACCTATCACCAACGGTCCTTTATATACGTTGACAGATTAACTTACAACAAATGCCATGAACCGTCCGTAACTGACGCCAGCAAACCTAAGAAACAACTATATTAAAAATGTTCAGCTACAGTACCTAACCTAACCTAACCTAGGAAGGCCGAAATACGTAGCAAAATCTGAAAAAAATATCAAACATCAGTTGTTACTGAAGGTTTTTACTTTTATCTCATACACTGAGATGTGTGGATTATAGAGGACTATTGTCTTTACATACTGAACATACTTGCAGTTTATTGTGTGTAACTCTAATTAACGAAGTACGTTTCTACATGTTAACGGGTAAGACTTAAAATCCTTGGTTGTTGTAGGTATACAGATATACCAACTGTTCCGAAAACATTGTGCTCATCTGTTACCTAAATGCGTCTAAATGTACAATACAGGAGAGCTTCATTACAGAAGAAAATATCAAAATTCGTTCTCCCTCGTCAGACAGCAGAAAAGTTAAAACTGTTTCTTCCCTCCATTTTTAATAGGAGCTTATCTGTATTACTTTAGTCTTATTTGAGATTTGTAACTCGGATAGACACGCTGATGGTGATTTAAAAATTACTGACTTTGTAGTAAATGTTACTTATTAATGTTTCATTTAAAGATGCTTTAAGTAGCTCAGGTTTTACATCATCGAATGATAAGATTACTGAATAGTGAATTGTATTGCTTCCGGAAGAAAGTGGTCGTGAGGTGACATAAAGCATCTCTTAACAGCTGTCTTTTGGGACTGAGGAAGACCACGAAAATATTTTTAGTCAGGGCAGCCAACATCTGAACTGAGTTTGACGTTCAGGTGATCGTGCATCGTGATAAATTCTTATAATAAAACCAACTAGATACACTAATTTCTCAAATTTATCGTTGGAATAAAATTCTACATGTTTCGGACAGTTTCTCTGTCCATCATCAGGAGTTTTTCACTGTACACACAGCAATGGTTTATGTCATACAGGTTTGCTGACAGCTTGCAAGTTGTCAGCAAACCTGTATGACATAAACCATTGCTGTGTGTACAGTGAAAAACTCCTGTTGATGGACAGAGGAACTGTCCGAAATATATAGAGTTTTATTGCAAAAATAAATTTGAGAAATTAGTGCATCTAGTTGGTTTTATTGTAAGAATCTGGACTGAGAACAAAACCTGCTAACTTCAGAGTGAAGGACAACTGACGTTCGGTTATATGGAAAACGTACTTACAAATACCATAATTTGACTAACTCCACGGAGCAGAATCCTTCTTGAGAAGGCAGCAGTTCCTCATCTAGTCAAGAAATTCCCCGCATTTTATGGAACCCGAAGCTTCATAAGCGCATACACAAGAGGCCGCAACCTGTCCCTATCCTGAGCCAGAGAGAACCAGTTCTTCTTGAAGATTCATTTTAATATTATCCAACCATTTATGTCTAGGCCTTACAAGTGGTCTAATTACCAAGCGTCTTTTCACCAAACCACTATATGCACCTCTCCTCTCTCCCATGCATGCCACACGCCCCGCCCATCTCATTCTTCTTGATTTCATGACCCCAATACAACGTGGCGAGGAGGACAGATCATAAAATTCCTCCTTGTATGAAGGTTTCCGTATGGAAATGAATAACTAAGACCTTATCATATCAATGTGTGCAGAATAGCATGGTATTTTTAAAAAGGTGAAGGAGGAAGAACCACTTTCCTTCGAAACGCCTATACGTATCTACAAGATGCCACAAGAAGCACGCCATCTTAATGAACAGAGAGTCCCTGTTCATGCCATGAAGGGACACAAGGGGCGCAGAGGCATAGTTCCACTTATTCTTAACTTCGTCTCTAGATAAAGACGAGTGGTCAACATCACGCCCCGGCTATCTTAGCTCCGGAAGAAAACTCGATACTCATTGAATGTAATGCTGGGTGGAATCACGTTGGGTCTATGCAATTTGGAGAAGAGGAAAAACTTCTCCCCCTGCCAGTAGTCGAACCCAGAACCACCCAGTCCGAAGCCTAGTCGCCATACCGACTACGCTATCTCCTGAATATAGAAGTGAATACATGAACAGCAAAGCAGCACTAGAGCCAAACTCCTACATTCACATGGGACTGATATTTTCAGCAAGACTTGTAAGAAGTGTCTTGTTTCTAACGAGGGAACTTTAGTGCCATCTCAGAATAATTGAATGGAGCCATAAGGCAGAGGAGATGCTCGACTTTAGTGAGGCATCTTTAAAGCTTGACTCTTGTAGAGCCTTGGGAGGCCCGATGCCCCCTCTAAATAAAGGTGGTGTTTGTATTCCATTAACCAAGGCTAATACTAGAGGTTGGAACAATTATTTTTATGTGTGCATGGTAGGGAGGGATGGCCTGAGAGCGTCCCCCAGTTGCCATCATGACAACAGCGATCAAGAGTGACAGGGCCAACTTTCATATTTTCCGCCTGATTAATATTTCCTTTCATATTGTAATGAACTAGCACGTTACTGCAGCAGTAACACTCTAAACATGCACACGGGGGATTCCAGGTTTGAAGCTCGTATGAGACACCAGACATTGATATTTAACGCCGTGTTCCTCAGCCCCTCCGCTATCTCCATGCTACTAGACGCCAGATAAAGCACAGTCTTAAGATACACAACGTTGCATGAAACTTTTGGAAGCCTGGAAGTTAGGTCAATAATATTTGAAAATTAAGTTCCTACATATTATCAACCCAGTTGGCAGGGTTCGGAATGGACTAATCTGCTTAAGGATAGGGGCAAGTAGGGAGCCCTTGTAAGCGCCGTAAGGAACCTTCGGGTTCCGTAAAATTCGGGAATTGCTTGACTGGTTGAGAAAATTGTAATTTCTTGGAAAGAACTCTGGTATATGGAATTAGTTCCGACATCACAGAAAGCATTGCATTTTCATTAAAAACAACGTTGTTGAATGATGTTTAAGGTAATAGTGTGTCCGGTCTGAGTAACGTAACAGTGTGTCCGGTCTGAGTAACGTAACAGTATGTCCGGTCTGAGTAAGGTAACAATATGTCCGGTCTGAGTAAGGTAACAGTGTGTCCGGTCTGAGTAAGGTAA
>Ga0123355_10004104_pt1 | contig 21114 bp, 9 predicted proteins | sample TergutEmb28metaG_3_FD_89872 | JGI IMG/M metagenome (GOLD analysis project Ga0123355, IMG submission 89872) | Embiratermes neotenicus P1 segment gut microbial communities from Petit-Saut dam, French Guiana - Emb289 P1 | ecosystem: Host-associated > Arthropoda: Insects > Digestive system > Gut ...
TATGTTCCATATCTGTGCATTAAAGAATATTTAAGCCACGTTACAAGCCAACAAATGCACATGAATAAAACATGTTGTATCATATATTACCACTCACTGACAAGTTGCTGTCACTTCTGCGACCATCATCAGGACGACCCACTCCCAATCTCCATACGGTAGTCTTAAGCGATGTTCGCTACAGTAAACACGTTTAACTAACACGTATGTAATTATAACGACAACAGTTATACCAAATATAAAATGGTTTGTATATTACGTTCGTAGATTTATATCCACAGATATGTTCTTTTTATTACAGGATGTATCAGCGATACACAGCTAAGAAGCAACATAAATACACCCAATTTTATCTGTTTTTCACTATAGCAAATTTGATATTTTATGACTAAAAGAAGCGCTTAAGATATTAACTATAACGTTGGGTGGTTTTAAATATTTATTTTGTGTAATTGTTTGTGTATCGTTCGTATTCTTGGACGACACCTTGATGATGGGTCGCAGAAGGGACGGAAACGTGTCAATGAATAGTAAAATATGATAAAACATATATTATTGAGGTGCATTTGTTGGTTTGTTACATAGAATTAAAAAAATCATATTTAGAAAACGTGAATAATACACTGCGTAATATCCTCGTCTTCTTAATATATGCGTGAACGAATTGTTACAAAAGTATAGAACATTATATCGGCAGAACTCTACTCGATGCTGGTTCCACGCTTTTCAAAGCAGAATGGCTAGTACAGTAACCTTGTAATCAAGTGTTAATTAAAGATTTCTGTTGTCTGTGAGATCCTCTATGAATACTTTCCAACTTACAGGAAATCATTCAGCCCTTTCTTTTTAACAGCAAAGGAAGTTAATGGTATGCTAATTCTGCCAGTTACGATAGTAGAAACAATTCTGTGACTACTTTTCTTCAGAAAAAAAACTGAATAATTTACAACGAAGTCATTAAGGAGTTAAAGTTGGCGACTCACCATCATTTCTGTGCTCGACTTTATATCGCCTCATCACCGCAGACTGACTCTTGCAGAAATACGCGGTCTCACTCAAGAACTTCCTGTGTTTATAATCAATAAAATACCTGAGGCCCAATCGCCCTCAAAACAGATTATAAATAGATTTATCACCGAGCCTTTTTTGCTGGGGCAGAAAAGTGTATCTGTTTATTTCGGATTGTGTGCCCAACTCAAAAAAAATATTTAGTTCGGGTTTGCTTAATGAAACGATATATAAGTTAACTGCAATTGGGTTGACACTCGGTGGCAGTAGTATAGTACACATTTGTACACAAACAATACATAGAACAAACACAATGAAACAGAATATACAGAACAGTAAATAATAATAATAAATAAATAACAATAAAATACATAATTTACAAAATTAAACAAAAGCATACAAAATATACAACCATATACACAATGATAGGCTTCGGTGGTCTAGGGGTAGCTTGCTGGCCTTTAGTACCCAAGTTTGCGGGTTCAAACCCGGCCGAAGCCGTCGGATTTTTAGGGCGAAAAAATCCTCAGCATGCCTTCCTTCAGAGGGGAAGTAAAGCCGTCGGTAGATCCCTAAATTTACGTGGAAGTCGGAATTTAGGCAAAATTACTACCGGACATCTTTCTCGCCCAAAGTTCCACCTATCGCTGCTAGGATCTCTCGCGTCGTTGCAGACGGAGGCACCTGGCGGTTAAAGTGGGAATAACTAAAGGCGGGGGAAAGCAATGGAAAACTACCCCCAAAAACTTGCCCAGGATGCAGTGTGCCAGAGCCATACCGGTCACATGACTGGGCTCTGGTTCCTGCCAAGCCCGGCCTTCAAGGCTGAATACTAGTTAATGAATGAATATACAATGACAAAAAATGGAACTAATAGAATATGAAAGAATGTGATAAACGAAAAAAATGAGGGCGACATTAAGCATATTCCTGTGTTATTCTTCTCGACAAGAATTTATTTTATTGATTCATTCTTGATTTAATGTAGGAAGCTTCCCAATTCCAAGACTATGCAGTACGCACAACACTGCATGATACGACGAGTGGTGTATAAAAAGTCGGGAAAAGTCGCAGGGAAGCTGTCGTAATCTAATCTACGGTTCCATCATTAAATGTTTTCGTGAACCATTATTCATATATGGCAAAAGGTAAAGCAGTCCCATTACAGGCCTGGACAGACCCAGAGGGTTCTTAGGAAGTTAAGGTTCCCAGATTTCGTGACAACGGTACAGGATGGTGGTAGGTTGTCAGCCTTACGCACAAGCCGCCTTTACCCCCAGGAAATATTCCTGGTACTCATTTCTGTTAGAAGCTGAGTCGATCCCAGGGCCATAGTGCGATCGGAAGGATTTTATGTCAATGAAAAATGCACTGACATCAGTTGGGATCGAACCAGCACCTTAACCACTGTGCTACCGCGGTCCCCCTATTCATATATGAACGTTACCTTAAATCGTCAATTCGTAATATATTTCGACTGCGTCTTCCGTAACACGTGAACTGACAATATAAAATAACTGCCACTGATGGGAACGTGCAGTAGTAATGCATTCTTTACCCACCGCATGAAGTTAAAATACGCTAAGTTTTAATTCATATCTTCGTACCAGGTAAACAAATGAGACCGTCGACCATAACTAGGATTTTTTGACAAAGGTTACTGCAAAACTACATGCTACATGTTTCGGCTTGTAAAAGTCATCGTACATAATAAAACATGTCGATATTCACAAATTTGATGGAGGAGCCAAAATGTTTCAAACAAGCTTTGAGAGAACTGCTGTATATTTCAAACATATTTATAAAAACAATTCGCTGTTTAAAGTAAGAAGAAAAATCTAAGAAATAAATTTAACGTTCAATACATTGAACAACTGCGATTCCAATTACTTTTACTTGCTAACTTGGTAAGGTAAAGCAGTCCCGTTACAGGCCTGGAGTGGCCCAGAGGGTTTCAGGAAGTTAAGGTTCCCAGATTTCGTGACAACGGCACAGGATGGTGGTAAGGTTGTCAGCCTTACGCACCGGCCACCTTTATCCCCAGGAAATGCTCCAGGTACTCATTTCTGTTACAGGCTGAGTCGACCCCAGGTCCATAGTGCGATCGGAAGGATTTTATCAATGAAAAATTCCGATGACACCAGCTGGGATCGAACCAGCGACCTTCCGATTTGTAGCCACCGCGGTCCCCCTACCAACTTGGTATTGTAAGCATATTCTTCCTTTAGTGTATGCACACATGAGAGTCTGACGATGGCTTTTCGAAGCAGAAAAAAGTAGCATGTAACTCTGAGTAAATGACCAACTTGAAGCAAAATTCCGTTATATAAAACGTTCATTATTATAACACTACATGTTTCGAGCAACAAAGTATTCATCGTCAGGAAGTCGACTTGTATTAATACAGCATCTGTTATAGTACTCTCTGTAAGTGACCGTCCGGTGTGCAGGTTGATAAGTTCATTCTCAACCTGCACGTCGGACAGAGAACACTATACCAGATGCTGTATTAATACAATTCGACCTCCTGATGATGAGCACAGAGTTGCTCGAAACATGTAGAAGGTTATAACAATAAACGTTTTATACAACGTGATTGTGCATCAAGTTGGTCATTTACCCAGATTTGTACCAGGATGTACGGTCAGCAAAACATAAAAAGTCGCCGGAGTTTGCAGATAAACTTTGTCACGTAACTACCTTTGTGAAAAACGGTCATTCTTTACCTGGTGTTACGTATCACAACAAAAGATAATTCACTGCATTTCCTCGCAATCATCTTGGAGGTACTGATTAAAACCATGAGGCATCTTATTCTGGATACCGATTTTCTTTTAAATATAAAGTCCACGACCGTTCTGATGACCACGCACAAATAAAAATCATCAATAATTATGTGTCTTTCACGTTATCGAGATCTGTCTTTCCTGGGCAGGGCAGAGTGCGTCCCTTATCTCCCTTCTGATGATTTTTTGTGTTGTCACTCATAAACACAGCACTTTTCCGCTCGTTTCTCCGCACCGCAGATAGGTACAATTGGGCTTCTCTCCACTGCTTCTCGTTGACACACGCGACACACATGGTTTATTACTTGCATAGTTACCCTGCGTATGATTTTACCCTTCTTGTCACTGATCGCCATTCGTTGGTGTTCAGTTAATCAGAAAATTACAGGACTATGGGAACGCGCAAGATCTAAATGTATATCAGCCCAATGTGTATTGAGTGGAATAATATGGTTAGTTATCGCAAAATAACTAACGATCTTACACCTACAAAACCAGTACCGAGGTCAAAGTCGTTCTCCTGAGTCGACCATAGTACCTTACCTTTGCTAATTTAAAGAAGTACACACAGATAAAGGCATATGGAATTACTGCCATTCGGACGAATACGAGCAAAGTTCTATTGCTATGTAAGCAGTATTATTCAAACATGCTAACCCTAGGCTCCTTATGACAAGGGTTCTAACAAACTGTTTCTATACTCGGTCTTATAACAGAAGGTTGATTTAGATCTTACTGGAGCACAGAGAATGCTAAGAAATAACATTTGGCGAGTCAAGTCTGAAAGCAAGTGTCTCTTCTGAATATCAGTATCACAACGCCGGTAAAAAATTCACGCATTCTGTTGGGGTACGTATGGATTGCAGTGATCGCAAACACACCCAGCTTACGAGTGGGACTGGGTCTCTCACAAACGTTTGCTGAAATTTAGTTTACCTTAATTACGAAGCTTGTTGGCCGGGTAGCTCAGTCGGTATAGCGACTGGCTACAGGCTGGACGGTCCGGGGATCGAATACCAGTGGGAGGCGCGATTTTCCACACCTGTCCAGACCGGCCCTGGGGCCCACCAAGCCTCCTGTACAATGGGTACCGGCTCTTTCCCGGGGGTAAAGAGCGGCCGGGGTGTGACGCTGACCCCTCACCCCCTTCTAGTGCCGTGGTCGAGAAAGAGTAGAGCTATACCTCTACTCCCCCTACGGGCCATAAGGCCTGTACGGAACCTCAGTGCCTGTACAACGGTGCACTACCTTTTTTAATTACGAAGCTTCCCGCCAGGATTGGAAACATTTAATTAAATTCCGCCCAATATCCAAGATGCCATCATTTGTCACCAAGTAGTGTCGATTAGTGCAGCACGTTACTAAGAGCTGGCACTGTGTTCGTATCGGTTGAGGGGCAGGCAGGGAGAAATATTAAAAAAAAAAAAAAAAACTCTTTACAGCTGTTAAGGAGAACGTACTGTTCACATAACCACGGTTAGACCATGGCCGAAACATGCGAGATCGTACGAAAAAGGGAACACCAACCTGGATGAACCACGCAGCGGCCACCCAAGTTCGGCCTTGACAACCGACAACTTTCAACGTGCTGCTGACGAAATCATTTAGAGAGACTGACGTGTCTTTTCCAGGATGTCCGGGATAAAGATATTACGAGACGAAGAATGTTTCTACAGATTCGTGCATTAATTTGTGTACAAAGACACAGAATGTTGACCAAACACTCCAACATTCGTCAGTTTAACTTGGTACATGCCCTCGTTTTTCGGCAGACCTCCAGTCACTTTCCATGTGTTTTCCAGCATGTTACGAGTTATCTGTAATGCTGTACTGGCGATCTGTTCTCTCAGTTCTTAGAAATGCTGAACTCTCTTGGTACACTAGGTTCTTACCGGATCCCTACCAAAATAAATTCCGTGGGGTGATGTCCAGTGACTGGGGCTCTAATCATCCAATCCAACAATCAGGAGTCAAGGAAGTGGTAATGTGGGGAAGTTCCCCAGCTTTTTAAACCGTTAATCCATGGTGTCCACATATGCAGTTGCGGATGGAGAAGACGACCCGCAGGAATTGAGGGCAGATTAAAATACATGTAAACTCGGATATAACAGCCTCGGTTTGCGCGACACCTCGGCTCAAATTCTCTGCTACCAACTAATTCTCCATTAAGTTGCGTGTTTTTCTGCCTTACTTAGTACGACATACATAAGAACGTGTCTCGAATATAACGACATTAAAAGTCATCGTTTTCAATATAATTTTCAAAGAAGTAAGCTATTTTGAGAATTTTATCATCTCCTCGTCCTTTGAGACGGCAAGCCCTCTAAGTTTGCAGGTAGCTACATAAATTCCAGGCCCGGAAAATGAAAATAGTAACGGTGATTCACCTTGTGCGTGAAGTTTCCCTCTATGTTCTAGTCCTGCAAATAACAGGAGACTGATAAAGTGGCTAGTCACGAACAAAATAACGTTTTGTGCGTCGAATGAAACGTTAAAGTGATACGACAAACAAAGAATTGAAAAATTACAGGCGTGTACAGAGAATCACGTCTCGTAAATTCTACGGTCTAAAAGGTTTGGAAAAACAGAACCAAACTTATTAGTGCGTCTGAACGGAACGGATCGAGAATAAAGCGATTTCGAAAGCCTGAATGAAGTGACGTCAATGAGGCGCTGCTTAAGTGGTTTAAGCAAGACAGAAGTGACAAGGTCCCCTTATCATGATAATGTTTGTTCTCCCTAAATTTTAATTCAAAGTTAATGCATTACTTATCGTAACCCTGTATGGAAATGTACAATTATATCAGAGTAATTTTTTTATCTTTAGATTTTAATTTTACTCTAAATTTGAAACAGATCATAACGCTAATAATAAGAAATCTACCCGCAGGCCTGTATTCTGTCTTTAAATATGTTCCCTTCACTGTCTCCCTACACCTCGCTTACAGTGACACTCGTTTATAATGACATAATATTTATTCGGACCCTTCGATGACGTTATAACCAAGTTCGACTGTATAAATCAATATGCAGTCGCGGGAAGCGGACAAGAGGTGGTCCTTCACTTTGGGGGAGTGGGGTCAACTGGCTAACAAAACCTCACTATTAAGATTCAAAATCTCACGAAATTTTCCACAGGGTCTTGGACTTCGAAGGATTATTATGAAAGGTCTCAGCAAGGTCTCCTTACGAAATATAACTGGGATCATCAAAACAAGGAGCATGATACGTAGTATGAGCGGGGCATGGAGCACGCATGACGAAGAGGAATGTGTACAGGGTTTGATGGGGAAAACTGGAGGAATGAGGCAACTTGAAAACCCTAGGTGTAAGGCTGGATTAATCTGGTTCAGGGTAGAGGCAAAGTGGAGAGGAACTTGTACACACGGTAAGGAACCTTAGGGTTCCGTAAAATAATGGAAAATTCCTGACTAGTTGAGAAACTATCAGCCTCTCAGAAATGAATCAGCTCCATGGAGCTGGAGCAGGTACACAATTCCAGTTAGTCGTTTCGTCCAAGGAAGGACGAATGACACCTCCTGCCATCAGCCAGCACCATACATTCATTTTTCGGGTGTTGTTTCATGCTACAGCACAACATGAGGGTTCTCAGGCCCCCATATGTGGCAAATGTGCCTGCTTTTGCCGCGCAGGTAGAATGTTGTCACGTCCAAATGCTGCCGCAATGCATCGTTTCTCCCTCATAACTAGTTGCACTGCCTCCTTTCACGGAAGCAGAATCTTCTGAGTATGCACATGTACATAGACAGCCTTGCATGTTCGGAATAAAAAATGTGAGCTTTTGCATTACCGAAGACTTTCTGTTTGGCCGATAGCTCTTTCTGTTTTGCAATGAAGGACACTTATTTATGGTCATACCTAGCCCGGACGTTCTGCACGACAGAATCCAGTCAATGAAAAAGTATATACATTATCTGACAACCGCGCATGATACGTCGTTCAAACACGGTAGTACTTTTCACATACTTACGCAGGTGATGAGTCGTATTTTCGAAAATGTACCTTAACACAGCTTATTTCACTTTTCTGACGAAGAAAGTAATACGAATTTCAGAGAAGTTCCTCCATTTAAGAAGTGATTTTTTTTTACTTTTAACTTCCAAAAAAATTGATTTAGTGATTATCACAACGAAGATAGAAAAGAAGTAATTCCTCACTGAATTTCATCAGATTTTAAGTTCATGTTTCCGTGCATCATAAGCCTATAGTAATAAAAACCCAGCGAGTAACAGTATGCAGTCTGATTTATTTTACTGCAAAATCACTCTACATGTTTCAGGTGTCCACCGCACCCATTATCAGGAGTACTAAAAACAGTAACCGCAGCCTCCGGTACAGGTCATAATATCGGTACAATTACTTACCTCCAACATGGCTAGGCCGGGAGTCCCGACCTGCAAAATCACTCTTCATGTTTCGGGTGTCCACCGCATCCATCATCAGGAGTACCAAAAACTGTAACCGCAGCCTCTGGTACAGGTCATAATATCGGTACAGCTACTTCCCTCCAACGTGGCCAGTCCAACCTAGCCACGTTGGAGGGAAGTAGCTGTGCCGCTATTATGACATGTACCGGAGGCTGCGGTTACAGTTTTTAGTACTCCTGATGATGGGTGCGGTGGACATCCGAAACATGAAGAGTGATTTTGCAGTAAAATAAATCAGACTGCATACTGTTGCATCTCGTTGGATTTTTATTAATATAATTTCATCGGCCTTTTCACCCGTAGGTGAATTGAGTGCTAGAGAAAAAGTTGTGAAATGCTCAGCCTGGATTCAAGTGGCTCAGAAGAGGGTCCAGTGATGAACAGCAATGAACCTTCAGGTTCCATGGCAACAGTGGATTCGTAAAAGTGCTGAATAACTCTCCACCTCAGGGGTGTCCTACAGACACTGAAGCATCTGACCGTGTAATGCGATCGAGTGGGACAAAGAAGTTACAGAGTGTGCGAAGTCTTCCAAAAGCATTAGGCCTTGATTCATTTTTCAGTTTTGCATTGACAGTTTTCTCAATGACCCTGATATGGACCGTTCACATGTCTCTCATAATGCCGTCCTTGACATTTCGAGGCAGTTCCAAGATAGCGTATGTAACTGTTTCAGCAACAGTACAGTCACACAAGCTACATTGTGTAAGATGTGATAATCTAAAGATAGTGAACATGAATACGGTGGTCTCCTGGGTTAGTGGGGTGTGGTAAGTGGATACTAACGTTTCCAAAAAAACATACTGCCTCCATCTTCAGGGGTAAGTTGGCAACATGTACCTCGAAAATGTTGATACCTACCTACAGGAACAAAAGGTGCAGTAGCTCCACAAGAAAATGCAAGTACGCCTTGTGCATGCATCACCCGAAGTGACGTACGGAAGAGTGGGAATATTTTGGCAATGTTTCTTAAACTAAGCGACTAAAGGCCAGTTCGTAGCCGACAGCACGCCCCTGCACCTTCACCGGAGTTGGAAAAGCCCCCTGGAACCAACTGAACAAGAGGTTGAGTGGGCCCCAGAACTGGTCTGGAAACGGTAGTTAGAGAAAAATCTCCGAAACCCCCGGAAAAACAACCACACCACCATTCTCCCACACGTGTTAATGCCGTGATGCTTAATTATGCCCAGGGACTTTGTACTCTTTTTTATCTCCTATAAGTTCGGGTAAAAAAGCATGGTTGATTACATCTAGAGGAGTATTCGAAATTCCGAATATACTAGAAGCAGCCATAAACTTTTCTTCTAGAAGGGGTGTCTGTGATTAAGAACTCTCAAGTAATCCTTTTACTCTGTTCCACCTTCCTAGTATATTTGTATACACGCACACATCAAAGTTCCTACTTGGTATAAGTGTGGGTAGTAACGAGAAAAACATAAGGATCCTATCAGGAATCAAACTACGGCTTGCCAAGAGCGCGAGATTGGGCTACTTACGAAATGCGAGCAGGAAGAATCTAATCGGTACTGCCGCTTAGCAAACCAAGAATCATAAAAATGAACAAACTTTGCTTGGAGAGAACTGATTTCAATTTTCAGACAACCTGTCAGTGTAACGACACTTAGCGTGTTCAGAAGTTCAAACATGCTACTTCAGACAAGAGGCCGGAAATAAGCTTTGTAAGAACGCAGTGATTCTTGCCGACGTTAAACATTCGTTGTTAATACGAGGATTGTATCTTGTACCGGGATGGCAAGTGATTTTATTACTTAGGTGTTGAATTAGTCTCTTTGGATGTCACTGCAGAAAGGAAAGTAACGCGCCAAAAGTCGGTAGATCAAAAACTGTTAAATGCCTACTGCTTATATGTATTAATGAATGTACTGATACAGCAAAGCATGTTAGAAGCGCGTTAATTGATCCTTTACGGACCAGAATAATGTGGTACTCTTCTGTGCAGTGCTTCCCGACATCCGAAAGCACTGCTTTGTTTGAAGGTTCACAGGCTTCCCCGTTTGTCCTTCTGATAACACGAGTATTGAGATGAAGATGAGAATGGAGCATTTGTAGAATGACAATGAAAGGGAAAACCTTAAGTGCACGGAAAAAAAACCTACCCCAGTACCACATCGCACACCACAAATCTCACAAGGATTGGCGAACGATCGAAACCGGCCCTCCGCAGTAAGTGGCCGGCGACTATCCCCCAGAGCCATGGCACGGCCTTTACAGAGTAATATTAATCTTGCATTATACAGGATTGTTCGAAATGATTGTCGGGGTTTTAACAATTTGTCATACATAAAACATTTGAGATAGGAGTATATGTATTTTTTTATTTAATAGAACAACACTCCAAGTGTTTGTTACATACCTTACAGGTGATCTATATGTGCATCCTTTGTGATTCTACAGGGTTATTCGAAATGATTGTCGGGGTTTTAACAACTTGTCGTACACTAAACATTTGAGATAGGAGTATATGTTTTTTTTTTATTTAATAGAACAACACTCCAAGTTTTTGTTACAGGTGCTCTATATGTGCATCCTTTGTGATTCTACAGGGTTATTCGAAATGATTGTCGGGGTTTTAACAACTTGTCGTACACAATACACTTGAGATGCGTGTAGATGTTTGTAGAATCACAAAGAGTGCATATATAGAGCACCTTTAAGGTATGTAACAAAAACTTGAAGTGTTGTTCTAATAAATAAGAAATGCATGTACTCCTATCTCAAGTGTATTGTGTATGAGAAGTTGGTAAAACCCCAACAATCATTTCGAATAACTCTGTACGGTATGTAAAGGCTCCTTTCATGCCTCTCAGTGAACAAAGCGTGCTTCCATTACATACACCAGTCGTGTAAAAATGTACTGGGAAAGACTCGCTATCTATTTGAAGAATCATAGGACACACAAGATACACCATGTGAACAAAATGGAAAGTTTCTTCGTGTTCTAGCGGGTGGTACGTACAGTAAACAGTGGACTTTAAAGGGTTAGTAATTATGACAAAATGTTCTAAAGTAAGATTGTAGGTTCTTAAAGCCGTGTTGATCATGAAGATTGAAGTCTTTTTTGTTGTTACGCCGTGTCGCAGTAACCATTTACCGAATTTTAAAAGCACAGTGCCTGCATCTTCAAGATCAAGCAGTCCACAAAGACCCTGGCTGTCGAAATGGCGTGAGCATCCGACAAGACTTGAGTCTTCTTCAGGATATTGTACATTCTGATTAATGTTCAAGGTCTTGAAAGAAGGTAGCTGAACACACGCACACACGCACACATTTTGTTATATCCAGCTGCAGGTACTACAAAAGTAAAGAACACAGTGAATATGTGCAGCCTACCAGGAACACCAGGGGAACGTCGTCGAAAACCACGCTTTTACCCATTCCGATCTTTGTTATACTCGTAATTACGATCATTTCTGTTGCTTCTGCCCCAAAATTTCAAATCTTATGAAGGTACGAAATGTTAATATTATGGAAATATGGCCGCTGACGTACCCGAACATTTATAATTCATCTATAGGACGACCACCCTTGCCCTACCAGCGAAGACAAGTCAATCGGGTAAGGACGGACTGAGGGGAACAAGTCGGACAATGTACATATAACATAATATTGAGGCGCGTTCTTGCAACCTTTGTTGCTGTGGAACTGCAATAAATATTGCATATTCTGAGTGTATCTGTAACCTCAGTTACCCACCATGCAATTCGCACGCGTCATATTGTCATGTGGCCTGTCCGGCTCTACAGCATTTTTCCACATTATCTCATAAACGGCACGATTTTCGAGAAAAAAAGGGTTATTGAACATAAAATGCGTGTTTTGATTTTCTCTACAGCTTTCGTCTGAAACAATTCTCATTCTAAGAATAGAGCGATATGTTATCATAACTGTAAACTGATCTCCATATAAAATAACCCTTGTTATTTTTCTCAGCAACTGACCAACTGCACGGTCAGCAAAACATCAAAATTTGTTATTTTTGTCACATTTTCGGTGAAACAGAAATTTTCTCGGCGGATTTTCGAAAAAATACTCAAATATTACATTTCATGAAAATCCGTCCAGTGGGAGCGTAGTTCTACGCGGAAGGAAGTAAAGACAGAAGGATGGACGGACAGACAGGGACATATGACGAAGCTAACAGTTGCTTTTCGCAACTTTGCGAAAGAGCCTTAAAAAAAAAAGCACATTCCCAACGGTCCGCACGGCAGGCCATGCTAGTACCAACCTCCTAATTAAGTAGTTTCATAGCTAAGTAGGAAGAAGACTGCCAGTCTCTATACATACTGTACCAGATTATGTACTTCATATTCGAGAGACGCCATGTTTGAATTTCGTCAAGTAAGGGTCTTTAGTGGTTTTCCTCAGCCCTTCAGACAAATGGTGGGAAAGTAAACTAAAAGAGGCTACATCCGCTTCCTCTCCGCAAACTCTTTGTAAAAATCACACAACAGTGGGCATTCTACGCTTCATACTATATGCAGTTAAAAAGCCCAGTTAAATAATTCATAACGAAAACAACTTCTCTAGCGTGTAGAACGTGGACTGGAGATGAGGTGTCCGGCAAGAAGACATGCCGGGCGTCTGCTCCCAGAGTATCTAAAAACCCGCCGAAATTTAAGGTAATAATAATGAGAAAAAGAAAGGAGGAAATGATCAAACAATACCAAAATTAAAATTACTTTCAGAAACGTAATCTTTAAGCCCGAATACAAAGGCGTTCAATAGCTTCTCCAATATCCATAAAAAGTTTCTTAAACAGCTTAAAAGGAATCTGTAAGCAAGACGTCCTAGGTGGTCTCTCCTCCATTCGAAGAAACTATGGCTCAGATGCCTGGAGATCCCTGGTATTGGCCTTGACTAATAGTTTTATGCTCCGAAGAATAAGAATGATAGGACACACTGCCCCGGGCAGCGGTGTTAAAATGTGATGACAGAACACAAGAATGTATTCTGTAGCAGTTCAGTTTTTTATTTGTCGTTTGTTTCAACGATTCCCTCCAGGTTCTGTTCAGTTGGTACAGGTAAACTGTAGCACGAGTACAACATTTATCGCACAGTGTTAGAAGCAGATGGACGAAGCGCAGAAAATGAAAAAGACTATCCATCTGTTGAGATTTAAAGTAAGGCATTCTCATTTTAATAAAGACTTTTTTTATTACACAAAGACCTGGCGAGAAGAGGCAGCCAGCACTTCTGAGCCAAGGGAAGAGCTGAGAAAGAGCATTCCAGAGTATGAGACGGCACACAAAAACTGAGAACACTTACTCTATTCATTCGCATGGAGACCACACCACCTTCGATGACTTAACCCCCTTATCATTTCCTCACGAACACTCGGGCTTGCTACACAGTTATTTCATTTTCACTTCACCGAGAGACTTCTCCGGCGATTTACGCTTCTCTTATACAAACGGAATGTAGCGTCAAATTCTTTTTCCAAAATGATTTGAAGCTAACAAAATCTCAGCTAGTAGGTACACGACCAAATTATTGGCCATTACTGCAACTTAACTGAGAATACACCAGTCTAGTACATGAGTGACTAAATTGATAATGCCGAACTATGGTGACTACCATTAATCCTTTTTACTGCAAGGCCCCACGTTCCAATCACAAACTCACAGGCTTCAAGTTCTTGCTGCAACAAAATTCAATAAAAATCTTCTAAGGGTGACCGCCCGAGGGGATTTTATTGAGCGGACAGGCCATTCTAACTTAGCCCAGTACAATATAAATTTTTGAAATTCATTATCTAATGGTATCCCACAGTTCGAAGACACAACACGCAGCTGATAAAACGTATTCAAACGGACTGATAATATAAGCAATAATAAATAAACTTTCTGAAAAGCCAATATTCAACGAGTTGCTTAAGCAACGGCCCACCTTTTATAAAACAATGGGGTTCATTTCTATGTTCAGAAAATCGCCAAGGGACTCTATTCTTAGCCAGTAAAATCCACTCGACACCCTTACACCATTTTAGATCAATCTTAATATTATCTCCCCCCAAAAACCCAGGTTTCGCAAGCATCCTCGTCCTCGTACGCTCCTTAAATAAAGATTTATATGTATTTCTCATCCCCTGTCTCAACGTCCTTCATTTCATGACCACAAAATCTGCTTAAGAACTGAAATTCCGAGTCTCATCATTGTGCAGTTTCATGCATCATCCTACTATTCCTTCTCTCTTAAACAGGACTGCTGGACTGCAGGCTTCATGAACCGACTGGCTGAATATACAACCAGTTGACTGCCTGACCGACCTGATAACACTTGTATGCATTGACTGATAAAATGATCCACATATTACGGAGGAGTAACAGTGCCAAATATGTTAACAATTAATTAAGTAATCAAATCGTAATCAACTGTCCGTCCTCCGATTCGTGTCAATGATACCTTGGCTGCCGAAGAGACCACTTGACCAATTGCATACTCACCGACCGACCGACCGACCGAACAAATGAATTAATGGCTGGCAGTTTCATGTGGATACTTCTGTAGGCACGGTATGTGCTCAGTTACGTAAGGAGAACACCACGATTCGCAGACCAGCTCAGGCTTTGAGGACGAAAAGAATAGCATGCCGTATCCGTAATACAGGGTTATTCGAAATGATTGTCGGGGTTTTAACAACTTGTCAGTTTGGAACGAACTCGTTTATCGTGTTGATGTTTGTAGAATCACAAATGGTGCACGTATAGAGCACCTGTAAGGTATGTAACGAAAACTTGGAGTGTTGTTCCATTAAATAAAAAAAAATACAAATACTCCTACCTCAAGTGTATTGTGTATGACAAGTTGTTAAAACCCCGACAATCATTTCGAATAACCCTGTACAAACGCAAGAGAGACAACGTGGAAAAATAAATGGACTCTAAATATGTATTTAACAAAAGATGAACTGTCGAGCCGTCAAATGACTTGTAGGGTTTTCGTCCCTCGAATACGAAGATCATCTTCAGAATCATCACTCTGAAGAGTTGAATAAAATGAAGAATCGTTTTAAAATTTCCAGGAAAGAACTTCGCAAATACATACACAGTGCGGTCCAAAAGTTTTAGGACTGATTTTTTTTTTTTAAATCGAAGATACATGAGGAAGACATACCTTTTTTATTCAAAATAAGCTCCATTGGCGTATATACAGACTTTTGCGTGGTCGTACAATTACTGTAAAGCTGCCGAAAATTCCTCTTTTTGGACCTTCTTTAATTCATCAGTTACGGCTCCTTGGATCTCAGCAACATCCGCAAAGTTGCGTCCTTTTAACTTCATTTTCAACTTGGCGAACATAAAATAGTCTGGCGGAGATAAATCTGGAGAATACGGGGTGATAAAGGGTTGTAACTTTTTTGGGTCAAAAATTGGCAAAAACTTGCAGCTTTGTGGGCGGGCGCATTATCGTGCAACAAGAAAAAATCTCGACAGCAGAACGCAGCTAGACGAACTCGTTGAATGTGCTTCAGGAGGCGATTCATTACTCCTTTATAAAATTATGCATTTACTGTTTTTCCCTCTGGTACGAATTCTTTGTGCACTACGCCTTGAGACTCGACAAAAATTATCAACGTGGTCTTGATGCGGGATCGTTGGAATTTCAGTTTCTTCGGCCGATGGGATGTCTCACCAACTCATTCAGAACCCTGTCCCTTTGTTTCAGGATCACAGGCAAAACACCAGGTCCCATCTCCAATAATCATGTCGTTAAAAAATGTCTGCACCGGTCATCGCGATAATGTCTTGGCAAGATGACTCAATCTTCCTTTTGCTCAGGTGTCAAGGAGTGTGGAACAAAACGTGCACACAACATTCTCTTTCCCAAACCCTCTTTCAGAATCCGAAGTATTACAGTCTTGGGGATGTCCAAAGATTCTGCTATCATTCTTGATGCGATTCAACGGTCATTTTTGAACAAATCAGCAACGGCAGCAATGTCTACCTCATTTCGAGTCGATTTTGCACGGCCACCTCTCTCGCCATCTACCAGCTCCCTTCCGTCTCGAAATCGAGAATACTATCTAAAAACGTTTGATCGGTTCAGAGCATCATTCCCAAAAGTCCTTTGCACCAATACTAGTGTTTCTGTCGCAGATAGAAAGGCTTTGAAACAAAATTTTATGGCAACTTTCTGTTCTTTTCCGCCATCCATGACGTATAAAGAAAACTGACTTTACAAGACAAGTTATAAATCGTACACTGCCAAAGATAAACAAAAGAAGCTCTGTGTGTTAACGGATGTTCGTTGATAACACTTAGTGGGTTGGCCGATAGATAGCTCTAGTTCTGTTATTTTAAAAAATCAGTCTAAAACTTATGGATAGCACTGTGTATGCAAATCGAGATTTCAAAAGATATAACATATCTGAATGTGTTTCTTAAATGAAACATCTCCTCTGGAGCTCGTAGATGTTATTCCATGTCGCCACGACGGGAGACAAAATTGGATGACGTTTCGCTAAGGCCTTCTCTAAATCGAAAGGTCAGTAGCGGACGCAGCCGAAAGCTCTTGTTCTTCTACAGACATGTTCATGGAGAATGTGATTCCACAATCCGGTCAAACAAATCAGCCTGATTCCTGTACAGACTTGAAAACCGAACATTTCAACGAAGTTCAGCCACACAGATATGACATAACATCTGAAGGAGGAAAAATAATGATATTTAATAGCCGGTCCTTTATACTTTCAATATGATAGAACTACATCCCGTCATTTTTAAGACAGAAGTGGGCAAAGAAAGGCCAGCGAAAAATTAAACGTCAATCCGGCCAAAGGCAATATTCAGGTATGAAAAATATGGTCCAGCATCAACTTTTTTCTTCCTTGTAATATTCACGAAAATAATAAAACTTGGCTTGTAAGAAAGCACGCTATATTGGCGGCAAAACTATCGAACATTACCGAGCAAGCAGGCTAAGATGATGACGCTTAACTTGTATTCCGAACATTACTAGATCGAATCTCGGCCGGGGTACCGATTACCCTGACGGATGTTTTTCGTTTTTTTTTTTTCCTTCAGTTCCCCGCCAAATCCTATTCAATTCATCACTCATTGACCATTCTATTACACGACGCTATACAGGCCTATACTTAGTTACTGAATGTTTCGTTTAAATAAACCAAAAAGGAACCAATTATTAAGAAAAAAATCATTATTAGTAAAGATCTGCCCCGAAAGTATCGATGTCAATATCGTAAGTACATTCTCTTGGCCTATAGACACGAAACGACAAAAACACTATCGGTCCTCATACATCCGATTGGATGTTATAAATTCTAGTGTCACTTGAATCATTATCAGCCACTACCGATAAGGAGAGATGTCGTCTGCACAGGGGAATTTTTCTAGCGATAATGCAGCTCTCAATAAATAGCAGATTCGAATAAACATCAGCGAGGATGGGCCCTGCAGACTTCAGTAGGAAAAGGAAAGGTAAAGTTGCCCGTGTGCTAAATTAAGCACAAAGTCATGAAAGAATATGGGAGAGGGGAGGTGCAGCTCCACGCATTCTTTACCTCGGCAATATAGCACGAATATCGCGGTTCATCGGTTATTGCTTGTGCTTCGAATTCAGTAGTTACAAGCTTTTATCTCAGCCCAGGGACCAAGTATCATAGATTGTCTTGATATTTATTAGTTCTTCCTGTGGCGTGCTAGGACAGTTCATTATAACAGGTCACGGCTGATTCATTCCGCATCTTCCCCAACTCATTACTCACAGTTACCACGTAATGTATGCTGTCCAATTCATGTCGCTGAAAAAAGTCGTTACATAAACTACAAAGAGAAAACCCATGAAGCTTTCTTCTACCCTGAAGATGGAGGCAGGAGTTTTCTCTGATACGTTGTTACAAAACTACCAAACTATAAGGAGTTACATCTTAGAAGACCGTCATCTTGCAGCAGAGTAACAACCTCCGTCATTATTCAACTCGACTGCATTCATTGGCTCTCTTTATGAAACGCCAGAACCGGAGTCTGCAATCTACACTGGAAACTATGTTCTGTATAACAGACAATAAGTATGGCCGAACAATGGCCTTCTCAGATTCACTATGCGACCCCACGCTCGCCTATTTAGGAGGAGCCTGTCTCGGTATAGAATTCGAGGGGCCAATATTATATAGAAGCTGACAGGGGTTTAGGTACAGAGAAAACGGAACACTAGGGGAATACCATGCCGGCATTCACTCCTCACCCCCTGTCTTTCTCACTCTTCTTCTATAGCCTCCTCACTGCAATATTGGCTTCGCTGCTAAGAATTTCCGTTTTCCTAAAATTCCAACACACTTACTTTCCGCGAAAATATGAGTCACTAAGAGACTACTGCAAAAATGACGAAAGCAGAAGAAGAAAGTCGCACTTGACGGAATCTGTCGAACATGAGTACATTTTTGCTCCTTTACAGGTACGCACAATCAGTGGCCCCTAGTCCTGCCGATTTTTAAAGTGTGTGTTGGCAGCAAACAAACTGTTCGTTATATTCCACCGCATTGACTCATACAGATCACGTTCTGTGTTTGTGCCATTTCTACTTGTTTCTTTATTCCTTCTAGCTGAGGAACACACTTCGAAGTGAAATCGTACACACACGGGGTTAAAGGGGCCACTGCAAGAGGTCGAAGCTTCATCTAGTGCCGAGTTTTAGAATGAATGGAGCTATAACTCCATTCCCCTCTCTGCCTTCACAGCGTGCACGAGGGCAACTTTACCTTTGCCTTTTTACCAAGTGAAATCGTGAAGCTAACGGGATTCACTCTGCCGAGAACAAATGCCTTATTGACAAATCCAAAGGTAAAAGGTAATGTTTTGGCTGCTCAAGCCATCCAGATGTATTGGGGGAGCAGAGATATACCTGCACTCACGCTTAACCTCTGCACAATACGAAGATGAGTGGTTAACATGACGCCCCGGCAGATTTACCCTCCGGAAAAACTCCGGCACCCATTCAGTAAGAAGCTGGGTGGGCCCCAGAGCCGGTCTGGACGTTTTGAGGAAGAAAAAAATATCTTGCCCCTACCAGGATTCGAACTCTGAACCACTCAACCCATAGCCCAAGTACAATTGTATATACTTATGGGCCACGGCAACGCATCGGAGTGACTATACCGAGGTGACGGAAAGAATTCCCATGAATGAGGGGAAGACGGCGTTCAAGGTTTCCTCTTGCTTTCTACTGCTGTATTCCCCTCCAGTACCCTCCGGCGTATGTCAACCAGTTAGCATAAAAAGTCATGCGTTTATCACTACTAACATTTCTGTGTACTGGAAGTCTTGACGACTGGCGTGGAATACAAGAAAGTGCAACTGACCTCGAAGATATGGAAGGGGTCGACCCATGAAACTTCTTTCCGTAGCCTGAGTACACATACGATCTAACCGACTGGGATTCGACTCTCCGGAGATGCAGGAATTGCATTCATCGCCACCAAGCCCAGACCCGCAGTCAAATACAGGCACCCTCATTATCAAAGTGCCCCTGGAAATCTTTTCAACGGATTAAGCAATTAAATGTTGAGCTGGCGGTCTAACTCCATCCAATACCAAAGTTAAGAACGCTTTGAGCTTTATAGTTTTTTTTTTTTTATTTTTGATGTTAGGTACTTAAAAGGGGTAGGAACTTTGCTTTTCAGAACATCTTCATTGAAAGGCAAAATAAAACATAATTCCATTACATTAACTTTTGACCTAGGCCATACATTTCTAACAAGACAAGCAAAATTACTTTAATATGTTCCATGCTAGTACCTCAAATTACAATATACAGCAAGCCAACGAATGCACCCCAGTAAAATGTCACTTACAACATACCTCTAAACATCAACAACACCACACCTTATTTAGCAATTTTAACTATAGTTTGAATTTTATCTGTTTTAACAACATACAAACCAACACTGTATTACAACAGAGATTACTTATGACATTAAACACAACATCAAGTGGTTTCAAGCATGTAAATTAACAGTCTACTATATATTTTATTAGTATTCTTTGATACGCCCTTATGATGGTCGCGAATACGACCGAAACATGTTGGTGATTAGCAATATGTAGTAAAACACATTTTACTGGTGTGCATCGTTAGTTTATTATATATGACAAAATGAAGTTTATATCATTAGAACCAGGTTATGTGAGACCAAAAAAGCAGCTACTTGCTGGTTTAACACTAAAGCGACTTCATGAATGCAGGCCTAAAAGCGAGCCCTGTCTGTGGCATCTGTAAGCTACAGCAAAAATGACAGTCAAACCAACCGATTTGCCTTCCGACGCAGGATTTTCGCAGTTTAATTACTATTAGTTCCGCATTTGAACTTCACGCAATCCAAAGAAATTATTCACGTCACTTCAGCAGATGTTAAACTGAAGTTTAAACCGGAAACCAGTTTAAGCATCCGCTTCAACACTATCCGCAAAAATCGCTTGAAGATTTAGCCTACACCGCATATAAGACCATTTCAGCGAACCTCAATCAGCTGGCAGCGTTCGCATAACTGTTGTGCATGAATAAGCCACTGTCGCAATATCCACACAATCGGAAGTTGCTAAAATGAAAGTACATAACGTCACAATTCCGTCCCTTCCATTGTGGCAATCCTAGGTCTTAAATTCGCTCCCACAACATGTAGCCGGCAACGTACCTGCTGTTGTAGAATTTGCCATTAGAGTGACATTCAACGTCAAGCCTTGAATTAATGTTGTTACACTCATTCCTCTGGCGAGTGTTAGAACTCCAAGACGTGGCATAGGTAAGTGTGAAAGATCACGCATTCCGAAGTATTTGTACTGTACTAGCCTACGATATACAGAACTGCACTATCAAAAAAAAAAAACAAAAACAAA
>Ga0123355_10004105_pt1 | contig 21107 bp, 13 predicted proteins | sample TergutEmb28metaG_3_FD_89872 | JGI IMG/M metagenome (GOLD analysis project Ga0123355, IMG submission 89872) | Embiratermes neotenicus P1 segment gut microbial communities from Petit-Saut dam, French Guiana - Emb289 P1 | ecosystem: Host-associated > Arthropoda: Insects > Digestive system > Gut ...
AAAAAAAAAATTTTCCTTTTTTTTTCCTTTAATCCTCTTTTTAAAAAAATTTTTTAAAAAAAAAAGAGTTATAAGGGGTGGGTTAACCCCCCCCCCCCCCCCCAAACGGAGAGCTATATTTTTGAAACGGCGTTTTATGCATTGTAACTATGGAGTAGTTGAGGAATGGAATTTTATCAAAGTTATCTTTGAATCAAATCGATTATTTTATTGTTTGTATAAGACGAAATAATGAGAGAAAATTTACGCGTGATGTATAATAAAACACTAAGTAATGGAAAGATCTTAGTGTCTATTAATTTTAATTCTGTATAGTTTAGTGTTTTATTTGATTTTGTTTCCGTTCAATGTTGCTCATTATTTTTAAATCATGACCTTAAAATGTATATCAGGGGACACCCAAAGTTAATTATGTTTTTCATGTAACTGTAATGAACTGTAATGAATGCCACATTGATAATTCCTCACATGTTAAACTTTCCTGACAGTTTTTCTTAAAAATTAAGTAATGAATAAGGATTTTACATGAACAGTAGTTGTCACAAAGGCGAGTTGGAAATAGCGTATAGACCGTGGTGTGTAATAACGGGGCTTGTGTTTGCCCGAGGTTGACTGCATGTCGAAAACTGACGGAGACAATCAAGCGTAACGGTACTTTGTGTGTTACTTCAGGCACCATTCTTCTACGACTCAGTGCATGCTCATTGCCACGTATCCATAACATATGGTTAGAAACCAGAGGGCCACATGTCTTTTGTTTTTTTTTTTTGTAGGAGAAAGAAATATTTGTTAATGGAAAGTTTTCGTCAGTCACATTATCAGCAGATCGTCTTAGTTCATACGGTCGATAACAGGTCTAAAATTATCATTGTAATAAGTTACATTCTCTGTACAACGAAATTAAATACTGAAAGGTATAATGAATATAAAATGGAACATACTCTAGGACCTTTGGTGTTCCAGCGAATTGCATACGGCTTTAAAACTGATATAATTCCGACAACTGCGCTTTTGTTTGTTGTCACACAGCAAGTAATTGTAATTTATTACCGATGTTTCGAGGCAACCTTTCTGCGACATCTTCAAGAACCATGATGTAATTCTGCTTGCACAGTACGTAGGAACGTACTTTATATCGTAATTATTAAAAATCTTTGTCGTCTAAATTCACAAAGGCTCAAAGTGGTTTGCAGGCCTACGACGGGAACATAAAACGTACTTCAGCCAGTAACAATAGTCGTAAATTTAATAATTCGAATATATTTATTTCACTTTTGTTAAAATAGTATGAATAGTGCGTTTAATTTAAGAAATATATTTAACCTGCTTATTGCTTTAAATGACTTGCAGCCTTCCTTGTGTGTGCAATTATTCATTTGCCCCCAGACGGATTTTTGTCTGAGACACCCTATAATGTGTTTAGAGAAATGCTCTACACAAGAACATACATGCATTTATTACGCTAATAATTTCAGTAAAAATCTCAAATATAGTCTTCTTAAGTCATGAGATTTTAAAAGTATAAAGATAATTGGGATAATGTAAAGAAGTAAATTACATACAATTATTTTTAATAAAAATGTTCCATTATTCAATTTCATATTGCAGTACAACAGGTATAGACAGATAAGAACTGCTACTTGTAACTGACTCTTCTGTTAGGACACAAATGAGGGCGCCACTGTTATAAAAATTTTATGAGGCCACGATATGATAAAACAGCCTAAAATTTTACTTTTGATCAAATGAAATATTGGGCATTAATTTCCCATTGAGTTACATGTGCTTATTTATAAGAGTAGGCCAGTTTTTATTTTAAAGGTACCCTCATCCACATTGTTACAAAACACATTTATTACGACTAATTGGGACATTTATAGCTTGTCTTTTGAAAAGAAACGGGTTTCTTATTAAGCAAAATAACATGTAGCGTTTCGTAATTTGTTGTTCACTAATTTGAATATCGGGAATTCCTTAAGTACTTTATTATAGCACAGACAAGAACACGTGATTTACAAAGACTTCAGACATTTGGAATTTTTTTGGAAGTGACATTGTTGGTAAAGGAACGGAATATAAGCCTATAGCTCTACATGTCCAAGAAATACAGCATATTTCTGCAAACCATATTTTAACCCTTTAAGGACGAAACTGTATCAATCTGATTTGAAGCTCCAGTTCGTACCGCGCAGTAAACACTCTCGCCTCGATTATAAAGCCCGATAAGTTAATGCTGAATAGGGTACTAATCTCTGTTTGTTATGAGATCCACGCAGAACACATAAATGCATTGTGGGCAGACCACAGAATTTCTGAATGTTAAAGCTGGTTGTTCTTAAAGTAAGTCATAGGCTTTAATGGTTAAGCATTATGTTCTAAGATTGCAATTAAAGTCACAATTTTTGCATTATCATAAGAATGTCCCCTTAGAATTTTATTGTCCAGACCAACAAATGCATCACATACGTGTACATGTATATGTAAGGATAATAAACTATGCAAGATGCACGGTATATACATCAAAATATTCTGTAGAATGTTGATTCAGTGTAATAAAACGATAATAATTATTTAATTATGTAGGAAATAGAGGCCTAGGGAATACTGGATATCTTCTTTCACTGTTTAATTAGGCCTCAACCAAACACAGATATTGAGGGTATCGAATTGCATACTAATTACAGAAGTTAAAAATAAATCATAAAAATAGTGCTGTCAGACGTAATTCATAACTTTATATTAGTCTGTTCGAAAGTCTTAGCACCTTTGAGTTTATCATTCCGGATAATTTTGGAAGTATGACATACAGACTCCAAATTTTATAGGAAAATATTGCCATTTCAATAGTTCTAAACTTACGCACCTTATTCCATTGTAAATAGTCATAACTTAAACCTTGGTACGCTTCTGTCGTTTTCTCAAAATATACGACAGTTAAAATCTTACGCTCCACCGTCATACGTATTTTATGTACGCAACGCTTTCTGCCATATCCGAATTAAGTCTCATCTCGTTGCTGACTTCCTTAGTTTTACGCAGATTCGCATTACGGAATTTCGCTGCGCTAAAAGGAACGGCGTGCCCTGCGCATAGCTCGCAGCCCGAGAGCACATTCGCTTATCTGTCGTCTTATGAACAAAATAAACGTCTTGGAATCGTTTAACGAATAGAGAGAAAGAGGAAGACCCAGAAAATATTTATCATGCTACTGTTGTCTGCAGGACTTATCATTTTATTTTAGAATTCGTTTTCTGTTTTTGCATTTATATCTTTCTCAACAGTCTGTTGTTGCTGTATTCGTCTTGTTTCATGCAATAAAATTGCTAATTTTAAATTTGTTTTAGTCTTCTTCGTTCTTTTTGAATGTGACAACCGACGTTAACATTAGATTGTGGGACCAGCAACTCGCTTTTCGAAACTTTGCCTTTAGAACTCGTTCTAGGAACACAATTTTTCTGAACTGCTGTAAGTGCTGGTAAGTACATGTCACATTACAGTCTTGGTGCCAACGGCTGTCGTCTCCTTGAGCCTGTTTTTTCTGTGCAGGACGTAGTGAGTATTCTTGATAAAACGGAAATGTAGTATGAGTTTTGAACTTTTCGTCTAAAGATTTGTATTTTTTGAAAACATGAATCTGCACCACATTGAAATTCACTGTGTGCTTAGAACCTGCTCCAGTGTTGTTAGATAAGTACCGGCGTTTCAGGGAAACATCTTCCGGCTATCTTTATTTACGATCTGTTATTCACTGAAGATGGAGACGGCAGACTTATCTGAAATTATATTATTTATCTACTAAGCAGCACGGCGTCAAGTAAGAGAAGAAACCAAACGTCATTTTCGCCGCGATGGAACCGCAAGCGTTGCACCTTTCTAGCATGTTGGTAACCTGTTACGAAGAGCGATAGACAGGAATCATTTGTTGCACTGTGCTGCCTAAATGACAGGCCCATGTTCCATATAACCACTTTTAACTAGGGAAAAAATTATGATTAATCGTTATGTATTATTGTCCTTTATATAAAAATGAGTTTTCATTTCCATTAGCAGAATTTAATGCTGCAATTAACTTCCCAAGTGTTATGTTCTTGTATAGTGTGAGGATGGCCAAGCCGACTGAGACATGTAATAAATATTAAATACTGGTATTAAAACTAAAAGTTTTAATTGGCAGTTCTTTCTTGTATATTTGTATTATCACAACTGAATTTACAGAATAAAGGAAGATTAATTACTTCCTTAAGCAGTATTTAGAGGCTTTTCTTTATAACGGAGTTGCTCCGTGTTCTCTGTGAGGAGGAAACTGGACAAAACCTGTATATAAATTCAGTACTGACAAAATTTGTGCTTCCAGAAATGAATACGTAGACCATCTTCTCAGGAAGTTTACTAGACGAACTGGCCATATAGGGCATTTGTAAGTCAATTGACCTTCCTTAGATTGGGTATTGTAATGTATTTTATGACGATCATTTTCAGACTTTGAAAGCTGTAATGGGAAAGACACAGGAAAAATTCCTTGGAAAATATATTTATGTTTTTCTTTCTTTTCTTTTTTAAACAATATGGGGTGACCTCTAAGTTTTGAATACAGGGGTCCAAGGCTACTTAGTAGAACTGGCTCTTGATGTTAACAAAAAATCGTTTGTATCTCAGGGGGTCTTGTTATTATAGGCTGTGGAAGTCCCTCTCTGCCATACTTGGTGGCTTGTAAACAGCAATCGGTAGAACTAGACAGAATAAACTTTGTCCTTTAGGGAACTCAGAATTTCACTGCATATTGTCGTGTAAAATGTTTGCTTTCAGGCAGATTTATGATTAGATAACACTGCTAATTACTATAAGGAGATCCTGGGTTCAATGACACCACGAAGACCGATTATTTGGGATTAAATTCTTCGTATCTTGACTCGTTTCTCCAAATGTCGGAGGTCTCGGGTTTACATGACACAACGAAGGTCGATTATTTGGGATTAAATTCTTTTCATCTTCACCCGTTTCTCGCAACTGTCCGACAGTAATACGTCGTCATATTTTTCTGTTCATTGGCCAACTTACCATTCAGTTGCATAGAATAATAGGTCCAATCTTACCTACTGAATGAATCGCTACGTAATTCTTCAGTACATTAATGTTTACTTTCAAATGCAGTTTACATATTTTTCAAACAAAGAGGAAAAAATGGATTTATATTCACTTTTGATTTAGATTTTAAAGTTTTATACTTAATAGCCTTTCAAACTCAGTATCATGTTATGACTGATGATTAGTGACTGAATCGTGATGTCGATCCTCTGCGGAGGCTCATGAGCAGATTAGTTTAAAGACGTGAATTCATTTTTTACTACCGCGCAGCGAACACTCACTGCCTCTGCTATAAAAATTGAGAACTTATTGTTACATAGGGAAATAAATGTTTATTATGAGAACAGGACACAATACTTTAACAATATGGAGACGGGAAGACGGAATTTTTATTGTTAAAACTAATAATAATTGTAATATTGTTACAAAGAATTAATTTCAGTCAAGAAATTTCGTTCGAATACACCAAATAATTTTGTATAGTAGGATAGATATGTATATAGATATATAGCATCTGATTTCCTCTCATATTCTCCATATTTAGAGAACAATAATTTATTACTTTGTTCGAAAAAGCCCCATTTAATAATTTCAACATACATTTAATAATACTCTTCTTTGTCCTTTTTCATATTTGTCTTAGACGCGAGGTATTCATGATGGAGATTGAAGAGAGACGAGAGGTGAAAGTAATAATTTAACTTTATGTATCACAGTTGAAGAATAAAAGACCAACTTGATGTCACTTGCCATTTTATTTCACTTCTTATGTGTTCAACATGTTTCGGACATTAACATATACATCATTAGGAGCTTGCGACTATTCTGTTGAATTACCACATGAGTCGTGTTGTTCTGTAAAGACGGAGGATTTAGCATTAGCGTAAATTATGGTATGTAGTGGTGTGTGTTTGATGTGACGTGCATTACACACCACTACATACCATTATTTACGTTAATGCTAAATCCTCCGCCTTTACAGAACAATAGACCCATGTGGTAATTCAACAGAATAGTCGCAAGCTCCTGATGATGGATATGTTAATGTCCGAAACATTTCGAGCACATAAGAAGTGAAATAAAATAGCAAGTGATATAAAGTTGGTCTTTTATTCTTCATCTGTCACAATGACGCACGGTCCAATAAACATAAGATTTATGTATCACCCCTTTGTGTTACTTACAAAATATTCCCTTATTGTATAATATTCTTAACTTGCTCAGTTGGCAAAACAAAAGCATGAAACATTTAAGTTGACTGTCCCGGAAGCAAGAAAAGTAAAATGATGTGTAGGAATAAAATTAATAAATTGTCACTTTAATGAGCCTGGCAGTATACTGCAACGCATGACAGTGATGTTAATAGTCATGTCGGTATTTAGCTGAAGATTCTGTAAAATAGTCTGAAGTTTGCCGTCCTGAAGGAAGACATCTTCGACAACATTCAAAGAGTAACCGTGCTTGAAAAATGCCACATTCAACTAAACTTACTTTGTTGCTGAAGAAAAAGTCTTAATTAATTGGTAAAGCATGTAATTAAGGTTATAAATTAGATTGACTCCTATGACACAAACGGGATAACAGGTATAATAATAATAATAATAATAATAATAATAACCAAGGGCACTCCCTTTCACCCTTACTCTTTTGCAGCACTCATACCATTAACAAACGAGCTGAACGGAGCTGATTGTGGATATCAAGTACATGGAACTGAGAGGAAAATAAGTCACTTATTGTATATGAATGACCTGATACTGCTAGGTAGAAATGAGAATGATTTGAAGAATGAAATAAAAAATTTGCAAACAATTAGCAAAAATATAAATATGGATTTTGATTTAGAAAAAGTGCAAGAATATGCTTCAAAAGAGGTCGGGTCCAAAGCAAAATGCATATAGGAAGTATATTTGAGAACGACATTAGAGAACTAGACCCGAGTTAAGCATATAAGTATTTAGGCATAGAAGAGAGTTTTGACATACAGCATAAGAATGAGGAAGAAAAGCTGAAGAATAAATGCTGAGACTAGTTTTGGGTACAGAATTAAGTGCAAAGAATAAAGTTCGAGCAATTGGATCATTGGCATTGCCAGTACTTAGATACAGTTTTGGAATTATTAACTGGCACCAAGAAGAACTGCAAAAACTAGACCGGAAAACAAGGAAACTACCAACCATTTGTGGAGAGCATCATCCAAAACAGATGGAGATCGCTTGTATGTTCCCAGACAACAGGGAGGAAGGGGCCTGGCGCAGTTAGAAGCAGCCCATGCAGTAGAAATTACAAACCTGGTGGAATATGTAGACAAGAAGGAAGACCCACTAATACAGGTTGTCAGAACACACCAACACAACACCGACTCAACAGTGTAACAGACAGCTAGACACCTTAAGACAGAAGTACAGAGAGAAACAAGAAAAATTAAAGACAGCATAGGGGAGAAAACAAAAGAAAGATGGCACAGGAAGATGATGCATGGACAATTGCCACGTAACAGATGAAAAGCTGGTGGATATTGAACAGTCATATCGCTGGCTAAAATCTGGCGACATCAACGGAGGAACAGAAAGTACAATAGTGGCAGCTCAAGAACAAACATTTAGTACAAACTATTTTAAGAATAAAATTTTGAAGGAAGAAACTTGAGTAAAGGTCGGTTATGTAAGCAACATGAAGAAACTGTTGACCACTTAACCTCGGGATGCCCCACTTTGGCGAAGAACGAGTGCTTAATGAGACACGATAAAGTATGTACACATTTGCATTACTCAATGTGCAAAGCCTTAGGCATTGAAACCACAGACAAATTGTCCGCACACATGCCCAAGTCAGTGCATGAAGAGGGAGATGTCACAGTGATGTGGAATGAAGCAGTATACACAGACAGAAGTTACAGTAACTAGGCCAGATATAATAATTAAAAACAAAAAGAGAGAATATATGCACACTGATAGATGTGGCAATGTCCGCAGACAGAAATCCTGTGCAAGAGGAAGCTGAAAAGAAGTTATAATACAATAATTTATGTTTAGAGATACAACGAATGTGGAACCTGAAATGTACGATTCTACCAGTAATAATTGGAGCCACTGGAATAATAACGAGAAGCTTAAGGAAAAATTTGGAAGCTATACCAGGAAAACATTCGATAGATTCACTACAAAAGACAGCTATATATGGAACATCACACATAATACGGAAAGTACTACAAGGTGAAGCTTTAAGCCTGAGCAGTGGGGATCACCGCTGGTTCAAGAGAAGTACCAGGAAGAAAAGGCCTGTGACAAGAGACATCCATATAATAATAACAATAATAATAATACCTACAATATTGCTGTTAATTGTAGCCTTATTTTTACGACACACAGTTTTCATAAAAGAGTAAACATGTTATATTTCTTTTCAATATCAATTGCTCATGGCAAGTTAGCGTCCTGCGATATAAATTTTTTCCTCTTCGAGGAAAGCCTAACGATAAATTCGTACTCCCTATTTTCATACTTACGCAAAACATGAAGACGTCAACTCTGGACCGCTGATTTCGGACAACGGGAGGCCAAACTCGTCAGGCTTCATTTAGCGACCACAACAATCGCAAGCTTCCTGTTTATGCAGTGGACATTTTAAACAGCGATAGCGTAATTAGCATCAATTATTTAACTGATAACACCATTTAACGGTGTGTTTGAACTACTGTATGTGTTGCTGTAGTCGTCGCGTTGTCACATGCAGGAAGGGGTGCTAGGACAGAATGAGTTTGATTGAAAGAGTACTACCGATATTCGCAAATTTTATAATTTATTAATTAATAATGAATTAATTAATAGTACTCTTAAGCAATAAATGATTAAATTTGGTTTTACGTGATCACGTATAAATTCTTGTGTCATGACATGCGTGACTGAACTGAACGTAGTGTTTTGCTATGACGTGTAAGTTGAAAGGCGATAGAATTTTTTGTCATAGGACTCTAATTATTATTTATTAAAACAATACACGATTATTATTATTATTAGTAGTAGTATTAGTAGTAGTAGTAGTAGTAGTAGTAGTAGTAGTAGTAGTAGTAGTAGTAGTAGAACAAGGAGAAGGAAGAGGAACAATATCTGCTGTCAGTTTTGTGAAAACTTGGATATATTAATAAGCACGGTAACTGCCTTTGCTACACAGAGTAAAACGTCAACCGTATTGCAGGATTTAGAAAACAGAATGAACCGTTCGTTTTTTAAACAAAGTATGCATAGTACTCACCTGGCACAGGAAGACGACCACCCAGCTACTGCAGGGTGGTGGAGAGGAAATTGGTGCCTGCATGTGTACAGTTCCGAAATATTGCTCCGAATCACGCAATTTTGTTACTAGGGTAAAAAAGGTTTAACAGAGATAAATGAAAAACACAGGCTCAATTGGAACGAATACCGTCTTATGTTAGTAAAGATAGGAAGCAATGGCGATTAAGATGAAGATATAATAATAATAATAATAATAATAATAATTTGTGTATTTGCGTGCTGGTTCAACAGTCTAATGACAAATTACGACGGTGGCATGAGTACAACGATAGAGCTATAACAAATCAACGCAAGAGGAATGCCATAAAGAATGAAGTACTGAATAATTTTAATCAAATAAAGGAAGAAATTTAAAGTACACACACATTCAATTAGACAGAATAAGTGTGGTTTGTTTATTATGAAGAGTTTCGTTCTTCTCTACAGTTCTATCTCACGAATTTTATTTAGCCGAAACATAAAAGTGATTTCCTACATAATGGAAAGAATAAAAGAAGTTATTCAAATATATCCAGCTTATAGAGAACCAGAGAATCCAATATTGTGTTTCCAATAAACGCGTGCTAAACCCAACTCAAAACTACTTAAATTCATACGTCAATATCGCACACAAAAGAACTATAATACATTCGCTCTTATTCTTCCATCTGTTCCTACACCTTCCAATCGATTTCTCACTTTCTCCGATAATAATTTCATACTTTGCAGTTTCGGGGTTGGGTGCTTGTCTGGCGACTTTCCGCCATATATAGCTATCTTAAACTACTTTAGCCTCTAACATGTCAGTTTATTGCAGTTTAGACCTTGTAACACATTTTATTTGTTACTTCCGTTTGACACTGCTCTCTTTAATGTTGCTCTCAACATTCCACTTCTAGAAAGTTGTCCAATAAAAATCTGTATTTATTTTGTTTTTCTTCCTTACTGGCTACATATTCTGACAACATCTTCCATTGTTTATCTCACTCTAACATCAGCCTATATATTTCAGTTTTTCTACCTCTAAACCGTGTATATTTTGAAACCTATTAATATTACACTTAGCCCTGTATATTCAATCTTTTACAACCTTTAAGTTGGTGGTTGATTATAGATAATGCTAAACAACATGTCGGAACGGAAGCTATATTATTATGCCACCCAAATTAATTTGCCGCAAGCGACTCAAATTATTACCGGTTACTGCGGTCTTTCATAACTCTACAAACTGTTCTGTTGCACAACCGAAAAATAGTGTACGTCAGCTATTGGTGATGTAGGTGTAATTTCTTTATGTTTATGCCCAATGTTAATCACCTCTTCAAATTAGTTCATGACATATATAATAGAATACACGTGTGTTGTTACGTGCATAAGAACTTCGTAAAACAGAAATAAATGATTAGGAAACAAGGAAAGTGAAATTACTTTTCCGTACAATGTTTCCAGTTTTCCAGCAGGCACTGCTTTTAAAGGTTTTGTTCTTTAGCTCTTCCGATAAAATTAGCAGTGTATAGGTGAAGACGAGTGTGGTGATTTGGTGGAATGACACTAAGAGGGGAAATCCGAATTAGTTGGGGCAAAGCCTATCAATTAATCACTCTGTTAACCACAAGTCTCACATGGACTGCCCTGGGATCGAACCGGAACCTTTGCCGTGATAAATGGCGAGTTAAGTTAATCTGCAATACTTATTTAGATGAAAATGGTACCTCACAGAGAACACTGTGTGCCTTCATAGATAGACCAACTTTCGAAGACTCTAGGCCTAGAAATATTCCCTTCCTTTAATTATTTTCAACGAATAGATTAATTAAAATATACACCTAGGTGTTAATAAAAATCCAACCAGATGCAACAGTGTGCAGATATTTATTTACTGCAAAGTCCCTCTACATGTTTCGGGTGTCACAGCACCCATCATCAGGAGTACTAAAAACTGTAACCGCAGCCTACGGTACAGGTCATAAAATCGGAACAGCTACTTCCCTCCAACGTGGCCTGATCGGGGCCGATTAGGCCACGTTGGAGTGAAATAGCTGTACCAGTATTATGACCTGTACCGGAGGCTGCGGTTACGGATTTTAGTGCTCCTGATGATGGGTGCTGTGACACCCGAAACACACAGAATGACTTTGCAGTAAATAAGTATCTGCATACTGTTGCATGTGGTTGGATTTTTATTAACAATGAATTACGGTTCACGGAACCATGAGCTTAAAATACATCTGGGCATTTATACTAACTTCATATCATTCACACACACACGTACTTGAGCTTATATACGTAAATTTTACTTTTTTGAACCGTGCATTTTGGTATACCAAATTAATAAGAACCAACGAAGTGCACACTTTTTACATTAATGTTTTAATTTATTTGTAGTGCCTTCTACATACTTCGAACATCCAAGTGTTCATCTTCAGGAAGACTTGTACAAGCAGTTCTTTTGCACTTCTTTCAGGCATCCACACACACACACACACACACACACACACACACACACACACATATATATATATATATATATATGGGTGCATGAAATAAATACCATAAAACACCAAACCATAAAAGAAATGCTATAAAACTGCATGAACAAGCCGTCCTGAGGATGAACACTTGGATGTTCGAAACATGTCGATGACACTATAATTAAATTAAAACTTTAATAAAAAATAGTGTGCATTTTGTGGTTCTTATTACATGGTTATACGTACATGCTATTGTATTCCCAAATACTCCTCTGACGCGACGGCGCGGATCATATGAAATACGTGCATGTCACATATCTGACAGTTTCTGAGTACCGGTCAATGCGGCTACAATAGACACGTAAAATTATCGTTAGTAGGGACTGACATGTTACAAACACGAATAGGCTTATGTTTTCTGGAAAACTTTATTTTTTCTCTCTACTTAAGTCTGTTTGCTATAATACATGATTTAATACTGTGGGGCTGAGAGAAGATGGATGTTACAGGGCGTGTTCAGTACTTGTTTCCATGCATGAGAGTGCGGTAATGTGCAGAGACTGCTGTTCGTCAAACTGATACACTGCGGTAATGTATTGAGATCTGTTACTGCATGCTTTAACTTGTAGTTCTTTTGGTCTGAAGGCAGAAAGATGTATTGCAAAACCGAGTAGATGTAAAGAGAAGTAAATCAAAGTCCTTGGAAAGCTGACAGTTTCTTAACCGGTTAGGTGGTTACTCGAAATTTATGGAAATAATGGGTTCATTGCCACGGACACAGTAACCGACCACCGGACCTTATTTTGAGTCAAAGGAATCTCGTTCTCATTCCTGTGTCCTATTCGTGTAATCATTGGTTATTAATTTAACCAAACACGATATTTCCTTCACTTTTCCCAACTTAAGTGTATGTACGATATTTCTCTGTTCCGGTTTGTTCCGCCATTTTATCCCATTTGCTAAAATTAGATGATGAGTATAAATTACGTGGTCTATATTTAAGGAAAAAAAATCGTCAATACATAATTTAGAAGAATAGATAACCAGTCTACACGGCGTCACATTCAGTACTATGATAATACTCGCCGTGGGACTTTTTAAATTCTCGGTACAACAACACAGTAACATTAGGCTTGCTATGCCACGTGACACGTTGGGTGAAGTTAGGTAGGTACTAAAAACCACTATCTGACACCGTGTCATGTTGTTCACTGATTTTGAATATTTTTGCTTCAGCTGGACAGCGTTTCCCGGTAACCTACTATTGGTGTTCTGTGTATAGCATGTAGTAATTTGTGTTCTATTCCCCTATTAAGCACATGAAGAATCGAACACAGTACTTAATATATGAAAAATAAAGCACAATTACTACGCCTCACCACAATCACGTGAGCAGGCAGGCGGTTAGAACTGAGAATTGTGCATGGGCTACTTTCTTTAATCTGCGGAGAATCGTTCTCTCAATGTGCTGCTTAAACAGAAACGGCAACTAAATGCTCTCCGTAACATTTAAATGTTAACGTTTTAAAAATCATTATTTACATGAGCGTCATGTTATTATCGCGATAAACAAGCGTTATTTTCCCAAAGAACGTCAGTTGATTGGACTTTTGCAGTAGACTCTTTTGTTGGTCTAGTAGGGACTGCCTTTTAGGTAGCTAATACAAGTTAGACGATCAGTCTAGGGCTGAATACGGAGCCTGACTATGTGCAGTTTGTGGCACTGAGCACGGTTTTGCCTGAGTATTGGGTTTTACCTTGTCATTATTATTCACCTGATGCTCTATTCTCACTTTCATTTATATGCTACTCTTATTAGAAGGAAAACTGAGGAAAACATGACAATCGCTAACAAAAGAAATGTTGTATTCTTTCTTTTTGATGATTCCCTGGTGTCTAAATTTTATGCGCCGACGTTTCGGAACATTGTGTTGCACCTTCATAAGCGGTGTAAGCAGACATCTTCCTGCTTACACCGCATACGAAGGTGGAACACGGTGTTCCGAAACTTCGGCACATAAAATTCACACGCCGAGAAATCACCCAAAAGAAAGAATACTAAATACCAGAATGGGGCGAAAGTTTGATATGAAGCAAAAAGAAATATTTTTCGAATGTTTTCTTTAAACGGTGTGAGGCACTTCACGAAGTTATATAGTATAATTCTTTAGCTGCAATAGTAGGATTTAAATTCACATTTGTGTATCTCATACATAATAATCTGAACAAAATATAGTGTTTTCCTCATGTTGTTGTCATATTCTAATGCATGTGTCTTAGCAAATTTCCAATTGAGAGCCTGAACCAAATACAACATTGACAAATAACCACGGATCCTCACATTCTTGCTCATCCAAATATAGAATATCCGGAATATATGTATCCAAAATTAAAAATTTATATTCCAAGACCGATTTTCAATGGCTGCGAATAGAGACCAGTAGCATTCATAACAATGCGTTTGCATAATTTGACCTTTATAAATTGACTGTCGCTCGCTTCTTGGGTACAGGGGTTTTTTAATTGTGTTTTCTAACGGTCATACGAAATGATCATTTCGCCAATTAAAGAACTTGTGCGATTATTTTTAACAACTTTGTTCCATTAATTTTAAAAAGTCAACTTTCAAGTAGCCATTACAGAAATGTATCCACGGATTCAGGAACTTATGGGAGTATTCCTTGGGATCCATGTAACACACTGTGGGAACCACTGTCATAAGGCAAAATTCGCAAAAGAATGTACGCTAGCCCTTGGACATTTTTAAACTCTAGCGCATTGAAAGTAAATCTAACGAAAAACGGTTTCCTAGTACACGTGTTTGTTTCTTTGAGAAATATCTATAGCTTTGTATTAGCGTTGAAGTACAAACACAGATGCAGAAGAAGAGAATACATTTCAAAAAATTCCAAAGTAAAACAGTTCAAATCTGACAAGCACAAGACGCAAAAATAAAGAATTAAGAAGGACAGAGAAGACAAAGATAAACGGTGCCAACAAGGGCACACAAATAAAACCAAAGAAATTTAGCTACACTGCTGGTTTTAAAACAATTCGTACATACTCAATGGCCTCATAGAACTGGTTATTCCTCATTTTTCAAAGCAGGAAGCGAACACAACGACCAAGGTGGTCCAAACCTTCTGGACGTGGTGTTGAGTATACAGCTAAGGCCTCCCCCCCACCCACTCACCATTTCAGTGCAGTAAAGACTAGTATTACCACATAAGATTGCCACACGCAGGGAATCCACGTGCAACAGAAACAGTGTGTTCGAAAACGCCACCTGCATAACATATAAGTTCCGATTAATGTCCTTAGTTCAGTCCAAGTAATGAGGTAAAGTTGAAATTGTCTGTCAGTTCAAGCACCACCCCGTTGGTACCAGAAGGTGGAGGTAAATACAAAACTTAGTTTCACTCAACCGCCGCTTTAACCCTGAGAAAGCACAGATTGTCCTGTCCCCAGGCACACGAAGCCTGGAACACGAAGACGATAAGTGAATTGAATAATGGGGATTCCCTATACGCCTTTATGTAGTATGGGGGAGTTGATGTATAGCTCCAGTCATTCTGGATCATAACAAAACAGCCGTGAATAAAAAAAAATGTCGCCATGAACCAAGCGTCAGCTGGTGTGTGAGCGTAATGACATAATGAAAACCTCAACGTCTTGGACAGAATGGCAGTAGGCTGACAAGTAGGCTCTGCATGACGGGGCTTTTTCGAACTCAAAGTAAGTTGCATCAATGAGGAATTATTAAAAGATATTCCTATGCTTTCTTCAACGCACCTTGCAGCTTGAGATTTTCGCATGTGCACTGAGTGGGTGAAGTGTTACGTGATTAGGGCGAGCGTGTAAGTTACAAGAAAACAAAATAGTCTATTAGTTTCAGTCAAACACAACCATATATATTTTTAATTATTTTATCTTAACGTGTTCCGGTCAATTGACCATCAGCACGCCAACTTTACAGAACTCAGAATAAGATGCCTGCAGTGCAAAGTGCCGCAAGAAGAACACGTAAAGGAAATCTGTTTATGTTATAAAGAGGTCTGTGGAAGAAATAAATTTAGAACCATGGAAGTAAAAACACCTTGCAGAAAATAAGTATATATTGCGTATATTTTGAGTTCTTTTCAAAGGTGAATCCTGATATGTAGGTCAGGGCTAACGGGAAGGTATAATGCTGCATTGTGTGCCCTTCCGCTGGACCTGACCTTCGGATCAGGATTCGCTACTCTTCGTTTTGTCTGCTGTAGAAACATCAGTGAAGATTTAAATGTACTGGTGTAGAAAAAAAAATTGCAAGGGCGAAATGTGGGAAAACCAACAGGGAAGAAATTTGTACAGTGAAAATAATTAGCAGCAGAAGCAATTAAATAGGCGGTTAAGGAACATTACAAAATGACGAAAATTGTGATTTTGGTTCATCAATTAATATAATGTGCGAGTTTATAATTTGTAGGAACAGCACGCACAGCGCATGCGCTGTGCGTGCTGTATGACTAAGGCTACAGACACCTACTCAGAATATACAATACTTCTTGCTTTTCCGCACCAACAGTGTTTGCACGAACGCGCCTTGTTGTAACGTGTATAGTGTATTGCCTGCCTTGTTATTAGTAGCAATTTGAACCAAGTGCTTTCAGAACTTGCTGTCAATAAAAATGTGTATTACGGAACTCTTCGATGTAGATAAAAATGGCCTTTAATCACATAAACCCCAAGGGAAATAAGAGTAACCCTAAGCACTAAATTTTTGTCTATAGAACGTCACGTGTAAAAACGACGTCTCTTGGTCGCCGGGGCTTCTAAATTTTGTGTTGTGAAGGGCAATATTTGTGGGTTCCCAATATGGGGCTTGTTTCATGTCCCTCACACATTACTTGGTATTTGAAGTGGCTCTTAGTGTTCTGGAAAAATTTGCGCACCCCTGCTACAATGTCCAGGCGGACTATGTATTATCATCGAGAGTGATCACAACCTGGCCCTGTCTTCGTATGGCAGCTAAAGGAACCATGTAGCGCTGTTGGCGTAATTTCCCTTGAGCGTTAAACGGCGATGCATACGGTGACGTCATCAAGCGTTTAGAGTGCAGTTATGATTCAGGTGGCACAGCGCAAGTTACATGATTTCCGCGATGGATTCGTGAGAAAGCTGAAATGACAGGCTGAACATAATAAGCTAGTAACGACTGTAAGAACATAAACAATTCTCACCCGTAATAATGCCACATCAGCTTCTGGCTTATGCCGATGATGTTGATACGTGTATACTGGGAGGAAGCATACATACTCTAAAGGAAAATGCAGAAGCTTTAGTAGCTGTTATTAGGAAGATTGGACTGGAAGTGCTGATGAAACAAAGTACATGGTCATGTCTCAAGATTAGAATGCAGGACGAATTCACTTTGTGAGGATTGATAATAGTACCTTCAAGACGGTGGAAGAGATTAAATATTTGGGAACAACTTTAACAAATCAAATTTCTATTGCGGAAGAAATTAAGAGCAGATTGAGGCCAGGAAGTGCTTGCTATCATTCGGTGCAGAATCTTTTATCTTCCAGGTTGCTATCCAGAAATATAAAGATGAAGATATATAGAACAATAATTTTGCCTGTTCTTTTGTTTGGGTGTGAAACTTGGTCGTTGAAATTGCGGGAGGAAAGGAAGCTGAGGGTGTTTGAGAACATGGTGTTGAGAATATTTGGACCTAGGAGGGTCGAGGCAACGGGGGAATGGAGGAGATTGCATAACGAGGAGCTAAATGATCTGTACTCCTTACCCAATATTGTGCGGGTGATAAAATCGAGAAGAATGAGATGGGCTCAGAATGTGGCGCGTATGGGTGAGGAGAGGGGGGTGTATAGAGTCTTGCTGGGGAAACCGGAGAGAAAGAGACCAATGGGGAGACCTAGGCAGAGATGGGTGGATAATATTAGGATGGATCTCCAGGAGGTAGAATGTGGGTATATGGACTGGATTGGGCTGACCCAGGATAGAGACAGGTGGCGGACCCTTGTGAGTGCGATAATGAACCTTCGGGTTCCGTGAAATGCGGGGAATTTCTTGACTAGCTGCAAACCAGTTAGCTTCTCAAGAAGGACCCTGCACCATGGAGTAAGTAATTAAGTAAGTAAACAATGCCACTGAAAGCTAGTATCGCCGTGCGTGTAAAATAACCTCTTCGTTCAAAGGACTCGCTGATTTCAGAAACTGATATAGTTACCATTTTTGGCACAGAGTTTACTTATTTATAGTCTCCTCCATACCAGCAGCAATTTACAACTTAAATGCGGAATCCAGCTTCCTCAGAATTTCTCTCGAATTGGCAACGGCGCCTTGTGAAAGGTAGTTGGAATTACGCTGTCCTTCAGAGCACTGATGCCACGTTTGCATGACAGAAGGACATTCCGCGCGTCTGCATTGTTCAGTAAGGTAAACAGTCTGTGGCTTCCAGCTTCCTCAGAATTTCTGTCGAATTGGCAACGGCGCCTTGTGAAAGGTAGCTGGCATTACGCTGTCCTTCAGAACACTGATGCCACGTTTGCATGACAGAAGGACATTCCACGCGTCTGCATTGTTCAGTAATGTAAACAGTCTGTGGCTAAGTGTAGGCTATGTCGCTGCAATGCTGACAGAAGGGTGGACGGGTTGTGGCATTAGGAATCGTTCAGTGTTCGTGTTTGCGTCGCGGCAGATTTATCCGACAGCACAAGTAAAAGATCAACTGGCAACGTGCCTGGCCAACACGTGCCTGTCGATCAAACGCTGTTTACAGGCAGACCGTGACTAGCGCTAATACAAGGGATTAGCAAATCTATATGGGTTTGTTGTGCCTCATTGACTGGATCCTTTAATTAAAAATAGGCCAGTAACAGTAATATTTTTCTTGCTTAGTTTAAAATTAGAAACTTGGCCGTGGAAATAAGAGAGAATTAATTCCTCAAAGCCCTAATTCGTGCAGCCGCTCCGCTTGGGCTTCCTTCATTCGATCATTTTTCGAAGAACACAAGTTTTTAATCTGCTCATACTTTGATCCCACTAAATATTACGCCTAAATCAGAGGTTGTTTAAAAGTGCGTGTTCTGTGGTCATGCAGTTTTGCGACCCGAAAAATTTCCCACGCTTGAGGGTCATTCTTAGTTTGCTGTACATATCTCTTTTACCTTATTTTTCTTACTGAGTCTCTGTATCTGAAAGGCACAAGTCTGAGAGTTAAGCCGTAGCCGGTGAGTACAAACAGTAGGAACAATGCGACGGGACCCAGAATCCGATTGCTACCAGTCCTGCAAGCAAAGTCACAAGTTTTGCTTACCTAATGGAAGTAAATGATAATATATCCGGCTCGCTGATTCCGCTTTATGTGGAATTTACCTTATCTTAAACAGAAACCAGTGGAAGTCATGTTAGCATATTTACACATATTGTTGTAATATGCTGGTAATACCAACTGTCATCACTTGACGTGATCCTGAGCTACTAAAAAATAGTGTGAGACATGAAAGGAGACTCTGGCTGGTAAAAATGTAGAATATATTTCGAGAAAAGTAGGAAAACCACGTGTTATCATTGGTTGTTACTGAGCTTTTCTGTAAATGACAAATGACGCAATTCTGTAGTATCAGTTCTTCGACTGCCCTTAAAAACGCTGACTGATGATTCCTCTGAACTCAACACATGTTACAGTTGATGGTATCCAGAAACCGAAATGCTCGCCTGACCTTCAGTCTGTCACAAATCTTATCCTGGCTCACACATTCATCTCCTTCATGTTTAAATGATGTCATCCCAACAGAGAGGAAGTAAAGATTGCCAGTCACAACTGTGTTTGTATTATTTTATTCTTGCTACATTTTTCTGCTTTTCGGGAGAGCCATTATCGTGCAATTAAAAATATAGAAAGAAAGGAAGATAATTTAAGTAAGGCCCATTAGAATGATGTAGAACGTCATTAATATATACCAGAAGGTTTTGCGTTATCACTGAACAGAAACACAAACACGACGTTTAGAAGAAAACTTTTATCGAAACGTGTTTGTGCTCAGTGATAACTGAAAAAGTCGTTATACATATTCGTGATGTTCTACACGTAAAAACTTTGTCGAAAGATCATATAGTGCAGTACCATTAGAACGATATTCCTTCAAATAGCTGAGATCATAACTTCATGAAGCTAACAGCTATATTAGCCGAAACAAGGTAACAATAGAGAATCTATATTAAAATATTAGAATTGGAGTATTATTTTAAAACCGTAGACTGGTATTTCGGGTTCTGAGGTGTGCCATCCGCGTTGTGTGTTTAAACGATAAGGTGAGGTAAATTCGGTCAAAAACACAACTATAAATATATGGCTAAATGATGGTGTTTGTTAGCAATTTAAATGGTACATATTTCGGCCTATAGCGGCCATCTTCATGTTCGGACTACTTTCTTGCTAAAAGAGTTTTATGTAATATGCCTAAACCGCGTGGTGATGTTGAGATCTCATCATCATTTTACGTGCTTTTGTTAAGCTAAATTGGTGGGATGTCAATTGGGTCAACGGGTTTGTAGATCCACATCCAGCTACCTACAAAAGTGAACGTCGTCCAATGTAATCTTAGAGTTAAAGATTTTGAATTGTTATTTGAATATACATAAGCAGTAAGCATAACATTAAAAAAGAAAATCTTACTTCGTGCTTAATTTTGTTGCTTAATTTCGATCAACGCTGGCAAGGTACGGTATACTATGTAGTCGAATTGCCCGATGATGCCTTTCTAGAAAAGCCGAAACACGTATTAAAAATAAAATAATATAAACTCAAGTAAAGGTATCATATTTATGCACATTTAATTATTTTTCACATAATTTAACAAAAAATCAGCGTACGAATTTTTTTTAATGCAATGTTTCACACGTGCTAAAGTAGAAATGTTAACGTTCCGACGTAATTTAGGTTACGTTAGTTATATTAGCAATATATCAGTGTTGTTGACATAACTTTTCAGTAATTTAAAACTGTCGTCAGACTTATGCATATTGGACAGTGCATCATTGTGATAGTTGAAGAATAAGCGACCAACGTGATGTCACTGTTTATTAAGTTTCATTTCACTTCTTCTATGCTCAACATGTTTCGGACATTAATACATCTATCATCAGGAGCCTGCGTCTTTTCTATTGTATCACCACATTCGTCGTGTGTTCTTGTTTCGATGTGTGTTGGAGTTTCGGTGTGGCTGGTTGGGGTGGTATCCGTGTGGCAGGCTGAAGCCTGCCACACGGA